>Ga0208858_1000115_pt1 | contig 19030 bp, 19 predicted proteins | sample LakMenEpi16Nov12_FD_150704 | JGI IMG/M metagenome (GOLD analysis project Ga0208858, IMG submission 150704) | Freshwater microbial communities from Lake Mendota, WI - 16NOV2012 deep hole epilimnion (SPAdes) | ecosystem: Environmental > Aquatic > Freshwater > Lake > Epilimnion/Euphotic zone ...
TTAGAGCAACTGGCGGTATCAGCACGCACTTTTGTGCAAACGTACTGAGTCTGGGAACTTGTGCAAACAAGATATTAAGATTGTGAAATCTTAAGAATCCCCGTGTCTTTAGACCGGGGAGTGTCAAGTAGAAGTTATCAGGTAGAGTTATGAGTAGAATTAACGGATTTGTCGGTCGTCGTAACTTCTTAAAATTCGTAGGTTTAAGTACCTTGAGTATGGGTACTTTGACTGCTTGTAATGAAATCATTACCAACCGTTCAGAAATCAGAATTCCTGAAAATAATCCTAATCCTAATGCAGTTAGTGCAGAAGAAGCAAAAAGAAGATTAATAGCAGGAAATGGAAGATTTTTTAATCAAAATCGTCAATATCCCAATCAATCAAAAAGACGTTTGCAATCAGTATCTAACAAACAGTATCCTTATGCAGCAATATTAGGATGTGCAGATTCTCGCGTACCTCCAGAAATAATTTTTGATCAAGGATTAGGAGATTTATTTGTTGTGCGCGTCGCTGGTAATATTGCTACAAATGAAACCATTGGTAGTTTAGAATATGCTACCGCTAATTTAGGAACACAATTAATAGTTGTTCTAGGTCATAAAGGATGTGGTGCAGTATCAGCAGCAATTGACAATCAACCAGATGATGGTAAAATTAAATCTGTAGTTGATGATATTAAGCCAAGTTTATCGTAAACTCCAAGAACAAGAAGTAATATCAATGATGTTAATGATGACAACAATCCAGTGATTAATAATATTGAATATCAAGCTGGAAAATTGCAGAATAATTCACAAATTATAGATAGATTAATCCGTGATGACAGATTAAAAATTGTTGGTGCTTACTACGATATTAATACTGGTAAAGTTAGATTCTTAACTTGATATTTATCCCTCTTTATCTGCATTTATCTACGTCTATCTGCGTTTGCAAGCCACCATGAATCTTCAACTCAAAACAAATCATATAGAAATTATCAAAAACCACGCTGAAAAAACCTACCCAAATGAATGTTGTAGGCTAATTTTAGGTTATATAGATAGTGAATATAACTACAGAAAACGTCTGGAATACAGAAAAGGGAATTTTACAGAAGACTTTATTAAATTCACCAGGTTGGAATAAAAAACAGACTATAGGAGTGGTTTTTGATTTTGCTTATTTATCTCAATTACTAGTTGATAGTTGGGACAAACCTTTAGAAAGGGTGATGACAGAAAACTTGATGACAACCACCAGTTTACAGTAGAAAAAATTGAAGTTAACTAAGATCCAAGAATAAGATTTTCTAAAAAACCTATTTCTAATTCTGATGCAGGTTTACCACCGCCACCTTCTATTAATTTTAAATATTTTCGCAACAGTTGCTGCATATTAGAAGTCCGATATTGGGGACTAATTTGTAATAACGCATTTTCCCAATGAATCTTTGTTGGTAAGTGTCCATATTCAGCTAAATAAATAGCTTCTCTGACTAATTTATCTAATTCTGCACCTGAATAACCGGCGGTTTTCTCTACAAGATATTCTAAAATGGAAGAAGGAGTTGGTGGTAATTTATAAGCGGTAGTGCGTTTTTGCAAAATTTGATATCTTTCTTCAGTATTAGGAGGCATAACTATAAATATCTCATCAAAACGGCCTGCACGAAATAATTCCGGTGGTAATTTCTCCCTATCATTAGAAGTGGCGATGAAAAAAATCGGATATTCGTGATCATTTAGCCAAGATAAAAATGTGCCAAATTGTCTGGTACTAACTCCTGAACTATCACCTCCCACACCGGCAAAAGCCTTTTCAATTTCATCCATAAATAGGATATTGGGGGCTGAGGCTTCGATGGCTCTAAGGGCTTGAAAAGTGTTGCTTTCCGATTCTCCTACCCAGCGAGATTGTAACCGAGCAATTTCAAAATTAATCTGGGGTACGTGCCACTCTTGTGCGATCGCTCTGGCAATAAAAGTTTTTCCACAACCAGGGAACCCTTCGAGTAAAATAGCACGAGGACGTAATTCTGGTTGTCCGTCTTGAGCAAACCAACACTCACGGCTATATATCCATTCTTTAACTTTAGTTAATCCTCCCACATCTCTCAAACCTTGACCAGAGGGAGCATAATATTCTAAAACTCCAGTTTTTCTAAGTTCCTGTTTTTTGGCTTCTAATAATAACTGTCCAGCCGCTTCTGGATCTGTCCATAAATTTCGAGATGTTGATAATTTAGCAGCCTGAATTGCCGCTTGTAAAGGCATTCCTTGAGCTTGTTCTGCTAATCTTCCAGCATCTGATTCTGTTAAACCATATTTTTCTACAGCCACACTAAAAACATCTTCATAAAGTTCTGCTTCCACAGGTAAAGGTAGATCTATAATATGTACCATATTTCGCAAAATAGTCGGAATAGTCCAATCTGAACCAATGATAATTAAAGACATTCTTACCAAAGGTCTTTTTTGGTCTATTACTAATATTAATTCTTTCAATTTCCGAGCCATTAAATGATCATCAGGGCGCAATAAAACAGACCAATCTGGCAATAAATAGGTGTGTTGTCGTTGGAGATTTTTACTAACTTGATCTTGTAAACGATGTTGCAGAATATCTAAAGATTGTAAAATTGGATTACCATTTATATCAATAGCATTACCTAATCTTTGCCATTGTGCTTGATTTACAGAACCAGTAGTTTCTAGTCTTTGTTTAAAACCTTCTGTGCTATTCCATTGTGCTAATTCTCCATCTTGAATATCTGCATTATTCAAAATTGCTAAATGGGCATCTATTGTACAACGAATAGCGCGATTTTCTTCTGATGATCTCAAAAAAATTAACGGATAACGAGACTTTAATAAATCCTGTAATTCCTGCTGACATTTATGATAAGGTAATTCTGGTTTCATATTTTTTTAACTTCCTTAAAAATCAGCTTTGTTAGTATCAGTCCGAATATCTGTAACTGGTTCTAGTGTTTTTTCTGTATTACTATTAGGAGAATTTTCAACTTTATTGGTAGAGATATTTGCAGTTTTTATTTCAGAAGTTGGATTTACTACTGGACGGAGAGGTTTCTTAGCAGGAGCAACAATAGGATTATTTAAATTATTAACAGAAACAGGATTATTGATGGGAATTATAGGTTGAATAGGAACAGAAGCATCAAGAGGTAAATCTAACGTTACAATAGTTCGATGACGACCGACTTTAATATCTGCAATCCAATTAGAAATTATCGCAGTTAAATTTTCGGAAGTTAACATTCTAGCTGATTGTTGTTCAATAGTTTGACTAATCAGAAAACGATGATTTTCCTGGCGAAAATAATCTTCAGGATAACTTTCATATAATCTACTCAAATTAATAGAATAGCTAATTTCTTTATTTCCTGCTTGTGGTATTCTTAGAACTAAAGTATATTCAGACATCATAAAAACACGATTATTAATTATGGATTTTGTATGACGAGAGAAGCCCATGACCAATTTGCGAAAGAATATCTAGAGGAATTATTAAAACCTTTAGGTCAAGTAGATATTAGTAAAGACGTAAAAAGCGAAGTTAGAGAAATAGATATTTGGTTTGTTCCCAATCAATCAAAACCTGTAACTTCCGATTTAGGATTATTAGCGAAAATGGCAGTTACAAGCTGTCTATTTGAACCTTTTCGCAATCCTCCCAATGAAATGACAATTAGAAGTTGTATGTCAAAGTTATACAGCCTTCATGAAGAATTGTTTCGACAGGCAAAAAGAGAAAATCGGCGGCTAATGGAAACCGAGTTCCCTGTTTTATGGATTTTAACACCAACCTGCTCAAAAAATAAACTAGATGGATTTAGAGCTACACTCAAAGATGATTGGGAAACAGGAGTTTATTTTCTAGGAGAATCGCATAAAACCGCAATTGTAGCAATTAACCAATTACCCAAAAATCAGGATACACTATGGTTAAGGGTGTTAGGTAATGGGGAAACCCAAAAACAAGCAGTACAAGAACTGATCACAGTTTCCACAGAAAACCAGCGTAATTATCTACTGGAAATTTTAGCATCTTGGCGTAAAAATATAGAGATTAACACTAATATCAACGATGAAGATAGGGAGTTGATTATGACTTTATCACCAGCATATCTCAAACAACGCGAGGAATGGCGACAAGAGGGACTGCAAACGGGACTGCAAACGGGACTACAAAAGGGATTGCAAACGGGAAGACAAGAAGAATTGCGGTTAATAGTAGGAAGTTTACTAACAGCACGTTTTGGTAATTTAGATGAGGAATTATTAGCTGTTGTTACTTCTATTATGGAACTTTCTCTCACAGAAAGAACTGATTTATTACTCAATTTATCTCAGTTGTCTCGTGAGGAATTATTAGCTAAATTCCCCATTAAATAACCCATTTTTGTAGGTTGTTCACATCCTTTAGATCCCCAACTTCTTAGAAAAGTCGGGGATCTTCTCTTTTCTCTTTATTTGATTAAAGCTAAATCCATCGGTCAGCTTCGGTTTTAAGTTGTTGACTCCAACGTTTAAACCAGAGTATAGCACCTCCTGAAATACCTAAAGTTAATATTAATATAAATAACCTATCTGGGATCAAAGGTAATTTATAAAAAGATATATTTGGCATTCTGATCTTAACAGGTTCAGCATTAATATTTAGTTCTCGATTAGAGGAATTAACACTAACTTGCACTTGATATTCTTCTGCTGGTGCTGCATTTGGTTGAATATATTGCAATTCATATTCTCGTAATGCTTTAAAAAAGGTTTCTAAACTATTGACGGCTTCATTTGCATCTTGCGAAAATTTACTAATACCTCCGGTTAATTCAGCAATTTGTTTTAATCTTGGTTGATCAACAATATAGTTGAATATGTCACCAGAGGGAAGTTTACAAGATTGAATTAAATCAACCGCTTCTTTTTTTTCTAACCAACTATTAGGAATATTGCAATTATTAGCACGATCTCTTAACTGTTTTAAAGACTCTCCATAACCTAAAGTGTAAACTCTGACTGTCGGATATTTTTTAAAGACTTTTTCTAAATTAGCAAATTGTTGATCTTCTGTTTTCCGTTTACTGTTGTGATAACCGTCAGATAATAACATTACAGCTAATTTAGGTGGAATTTGTGGTTCATCTTTTCTCAAGTCATTGCTACTATTTGCTTGTCTTGTCAATTCTTCTGAGTTATCACCTAAATACTGTACAGCTTCCTTTAAAGGATCATATAAATTAGTCCCAGCGTTAGTGGGAGAAGATGCTAAATCTGCTACTCTTTCATCTAACTCTGGTGAATTTGCTGGTAGGAAATTTTTAGCAATAATTTCTTGGTTAACTTCATAATTATCTTGAGCAATCGGTGATTCTCCAAAGGGTATTAAGGAAATATGTACAGGTAAATTTTTCTCCCGAACTAATTTAATAAATCCTTGAATAGCCAGAATAGCACCATCTATTTTTTTCACTTTACTAGCATCTTCTTGTCTCATGCTTCCACTCATGTCTAAGAGAATGACGACATAAGCAGGATCTGATGTTAATTGTTCTCCCGGTGGAATTAATCTAAATTTTGTCACTTCTGCGAAGTCAAGATTAATAGGAGTATCTTGACTTTTAGCGGTAATTCTAGCAGTTTGTAATTTGAATTCTGATTTTTGTAATCCCTCAATAGGAATATTGTTATCATTAACAACTTTAACTTTTAAGGTGACAATATCAGCGTCGGGAGGACGAGGAGATACTTCAATTTTGGAACTAGCAAAAACTGGTAATGGTAGAAAGCCTAGTAAAAGAGTAACAATTCCTAATTTAAGCTTGGGGGTCAAGTAAGCGATTATAGAAAATGAATCTGTAGAATTTTTCTTCATTGTTTTCATGATAAAGTGTCAAAATTTGATTATGTTGGAGAGGTTTAGTGCTACTTTCTGCTAAAGGCTTGTTTTGAATTTCTACACAACCTTCAGCTAAACAACGAATAATTACATTATCAGAATTTACCTGTAAAGAAGCACATTCTTCTGGTAAATGAGGGATATAAATATCTGCTGTATCACCAGAACCAATGATTATGGGTTTATTGCTTTTTCCTGGTAATTGAATTGAAACTCCTTCCTCAATATGTTTATAATCATTATCAGGAATATATTTGAGAGATTGATTATTTAATGTTAGTCGTTCTATTTGTGTAGGAGCATTATTATTAACTTGTAATTGAGTGGTTGATTTTCTAGTGCGTTTTTTTGTAGCTTCAAATCCTGTACCTGCTCTCAATGCTACTTGATAACTGGGTTTGGCTGCAAAGCATAAAGATAAACCTAATAAACCACCAAATAAAAAGAATCCAAAAGGTTCTTGATATTGACCCAGTGCTGTATTTACAACTTCACAAAAACTAGCTGCTAAAAGTCCTGAACCAGCACCAAAACATGTACTTTGAAGAATACGTTGAATGACTCTACTACCTGTTCCTTCAATACTTCGCCAACTCCAACTAATACTTTCAGCTAAACCAGCAAATGCACCAATGATGATCCAAGAAATGATTCTGACTGAACCACCTGACCAGTTACTTTGTAATAGCGTCCAGTTTAAAATCCCAAGAAATAAACCTATCAATGAACTAACAATAAACACTTTTTTAAAAAATGTCCGAGTCAAGAATCGCCAATTAGCTTTATAACGAGTAGGGTTACTCATGAAAGTTTCTGCTATGATCATGCCAATTGTAATACAAGGAGTGACAATGATTAATAAGATTATGTAGGGAGGAATGCTAAATTCTTTGGGTACAAATAGCATCAATAAAGTGCCTACTTCTTGCCATAATATTTGACTGATACTCCAGCCTAGTAGGGCGGAAACTATGCCGCATAAGGCGTAAAAACTGGCTCTGATTTGGAGGTTGTTCATGGGTTGTATATAAGAGTAAATATTTATATTCAAGGTGTTTGGTTGGATTTATTAACTGATGATCTTTTTGGTTGTGGAGATTTCTGTGTTATATCTTTTATACAGTTATCTAAATTATCTCGACCGTTAGCATCATCTTTAATAGGGTTATCATTTTGACACTTCTGTATTTTAAATTTTCGATCTTGGAATTGGTTTTCATCTTTGCTACTTAGATAATATTTTCTTAAATTTTCAGCAATGGCGGTCGAAAATAGTTTATAGTTGTCGCGTAATTCTACCTCTAATTTGTCTTTATCAGTTTTATTACAAGCTTTAAATACTTCTAAATTACTAAGTACATCTGTTGAACATCCACTTGAAGTGTTAGTTGTAGAAGGAGTGGTAGAATTAGCAGGAGTGTTTTTTATTGAATTTGTCGTATTTGGATTGCTTGGCTGTTTATGTTGTGTAGCTAACTGAGATGGATTATTTTTACCGAAAGTATTTATAAATGTTGGAATTTTATCTATTTTCCATAATATTGAAACAAATACAAATATATAGAAAATGGCTAAAGAAATTCCAATAGTACGATTGAAACGATGATTTCCTCTGCTAAAAAAATCATCTATTGTCAAGCAAATAACTGTTACAGTTATAATAGAATATATAATGCTAGCAAGTAATAAAAAGATTTTAGGAGGAGAAATAATACTTTCCCAACCTTTAAAAATAATGGAAACTACTAGAAAAACCGTACACAAAATATAAATCTGTGTATTATCTTCATTTTGGATTGGCTTATATGTAAGTCGCTGATATTGAATTGAATTATTTTTAGGTTTTTTTCTTCTAGCTTCATGATTTTGAGGTTCACCCACTTGAGGTGCATCATTATTTTGATGCGGGAAATCAGTCTTTTGAGGCTTCATATTACTAATTTTTATACGTATTTCGTCAGGGATTTTGTCGAGTATGTATTGCGGAATATATCTATCGCTAATATAATAAAAAGTTCCAGCCAAAGAATAGTAATTTATCTTAATAAAAGTAGATGCTAACTTTTTGTATGGACTTCTTTGTTCTAAAGTAATATTTTTCGGTTCTTGTAAAATAGTTAAAATTTCTTGACAAAAAGTCTCCACAGATTTGTCAACTGTTATTTCTTCTTGAGAGAAAATTATTTTTTTAACCAGTTCTGCATAAGTTAAAAAAGTTTTAGACCATATACTTTGCGATTGAGTTAATAAAAATTCAATTTGATTACTTCCATTGTCATCAGCCATTAAATGATTTAGTAGATATGAAATACCCGTATATATAGAAGAAACTAATCGGTGAATTACCTGTGGATTTTGATACTTGTAACTAGCATTTAATAATTGAGTGTGAAATTCAATAGCAATGCTGTTACTACTAGATTTTCCTGACGAATTACCGAAATTAGTTGAATTTAATATTTCTATCAAAAATGAACTCTTTTCCTTTGGTAAAAGCAGATATATTTCGGCTTTATAGATTAAAGTAAATTTGTCATGAATTGCTTGTAAAGTAGTTTTATCTATAAAATCAGACCAGTTTTCAGTGGGGTACTTTGCTAAATATTCAAATAATTCTTCAGTTTTTTCAGAGTCTAATTCATCTGTATCAGCAAATATTCTTGCTATATCTTTCAAACATTTTTTAATCTTTTGAACTGGGACTGTTTGAGTAGGAGTTTGTTTGCTAGGTGTATTAACAGGATTATTAGAATTATTTTTTTGTGGTGATGGTAATTGACGTTTACGAATATTCTTGGGTAGATTCTCTTCAGTAGTGTAAGAAATTGCTAAAAAAGTCTCTGGATATGATAATTTCTGAACATTCCAAGCCCAAGCATTAGCATCGTTAGCACGATGACTAAGAGCTAAAGCTAGATAGTGTATTTCCATATATGCTGGATATCCTTCCCAAAGTTCTTTCTTAACTACTTGAACTTCAGGAATTTCATGCAGTGTTTGTTCATATTGCAAGATTTCTCGGAAATTATTTTTTTTAATTTCTTGGTCATAGTCAAATATTCCTGGTGAGATTGAATCAATCAATTCCTCCATTTTAAACTTAGGCTCATTCTTAGACCACCAATGAAGTAAAGTTCCAATCCCATCAACATATCGAGATAATTTTGACTTATCTAACCAAAAATATTTATAGCCAATAGTAGGACGACCACCATCATCTAGTTGCCTATTTGCTACTGCTAAAACAGAATATTTATCATTTATTTCTCTGGCAATGAGAGAAAAATCATCCTGATCTGGTGGATAATTATCATTCAATTTAAAATAATCATTAATTAATGCTTCACGAATTTCTGGAGGAACTTCATGACTTGCACGAGCGATTTTCTCAAAAGCATAACCACCAGATACATAACATTGATATACTTCTGAACAACGGACGTTATCAAATCCTCTACAGAATTGGTAAATAGGAACTGACATAATTATTTTCTCCTAAATATCTCTTAATTGATTATCTTCCTTACCCGTTGCTAACCAATACAAAGGCGCAACTAAACCTAAAGGTCGCCATACTCCTGGTTTATCAATAACTCCATAAGTTCCCCCACTATCTCGATTTTTTTTCTTGAAGTTGGGTCTGGGTGGTGTTCCTTTTGTGCCGAAGGTAGAAGCAAAAAAGTAATTTGTAGAACATCCCCATAGATTACTCCATTTCTTTAATGTAGTTTTAAGACTGGGAAATTTCAAGCCCATGAAAGTGTCTATATCTTGCCAATAACCTGAAGCTGGAGGTTGTTCACATTTCGTAAATACTACAGCAATTCGATAGTTTTGTAATCCTCCTTTATTAATACTTAATCGCTCATTTAATTCTCTTTGCAGGTTTTCTAAGGCTTGAGCATATTCTTGATCAGATGTTTTAGACGCAGTGCTATCAATGAGTATTAATAAGCCTGATGCAGTGGCACAATCATCTAAATAATTAACTAAATGTGCGCTAGGATTAGCAAGATTGCGTAATTCTTTGATCAGTTCCCCAGAGTATTCTCGACAAGATACTTGAAATCTGATAGGTTGATTTCTTAAAGCTGGCAGAGGATGATTGAGAAATTTAGCTTTTAAGGTAATTAGTAAGGTGTATCTTGGTAAATCCTCTACTTCTCCACTGCCATAATCTGTACCTGCTAACTCTCTACCATCTTCTAAGATGTCCTGAGCCAGATTAATTAATTCCCCAGCTTCGTCGTCATAGGGGTCAACAGCCAGAATAGGACTATCTTTTTTAGCATTTGGCCAACGAGCTAAAGCCGCCATAAAGGCTGTTTTTCCAGAACGACGGGGACCGATAACGCGAAAATCCTGGTTTCCGCCAATGTTACCGGGAAGATTAGAGGCGTTCGTCATGAAATACCCTCCCTGTGCTTAACCAATAAAGTGGGGAAATTAAACCGAAGGGTTTCCAAGCATCAACCTCTCGTAAATGGGCAATAAATTCGGCGGAACTGCCATCATCCGGTATATAACGATTAGGACGGGGATCATGTTGTCCAGACCTATCCCCCATCACACCGAAGGAAGAACAGGCAAAAAACCGTAATCTGGAAGGTGGTAATTTATCTTTCAAAACTTTATAAGTTTCCTTTAACCGGACTCTAAATAAATCTTCTTCCGCATCTAAACGACAAGGCCAAAGTTCTCCTCGTTCACATTTACTAATGACTACAGCAACTCTCAATTTATTTAAAGTTTCATTCACATCAGCCTGTTCAGATAACTCTGTTAATAGCCTATTCAGAGCAGGTGCATACAGTTTTGTATCATGACTTGCATCCCAATCTGTGAGCTGGTCCAGTTGCGGGTAAATCTACCTCCATGTTTAAGGTTTTGGTATTTAATTGATCTGTACCTGCTATTTCCTTGGTGCTGGGATTGTATAAGTCACTGGCTAGGATATTACTGATTTTGACATATTTCCCGTGTTCAGCCAAGGCTCTGACCATGCTGGTTTTTCCGGTTTTGCGATTCCTACGGAGCGCCTCGCTATCGCCTATCACCACAATACTCATCTATTTTATACCCCACCCTGATCAAGTTGCTTGTATTCCACAGGAAAACCCGTATATGTTAATGTCTCTGAACCTAATATCCACTCCTGACGCGGTATATTCACTAAATCAGCCTCAACAATTCGCCCAGATAAAAAATGCAGTTTTTGATTATTTGAACCCCTTAATGGTTGATCGCTAACTTGCTGCTGTATAAATAAGCCATCAACTAATAAATCTATATGATTTAGTAACCTTTGACTATCAGGAATATTATTGAATTGCAGTTGTTGTAGTTGATACCCTGTCCAACAAACAACCGTCTTACCTACGGATTGGACGCGACGTGCTAAATCTGCCAAAGCCACAGCTTGAGCAAAAGGTTCACCACCAGAAATGGAAATACCCGCTAAATCTGGTAATTGTTGGAATTTTTGCCAAATTTCCTCTACAGTCACCACCTGATTTAACTTAAACTCTAAATAATCGGGATTTTGACAACCTAGACAGCGAAAAGGACAACCTTGCACCCAAATCACCATCCGAGTTCCCGGACCATTAGCACAAGAACGAGGCAGCCAAGCAGCTATATTTAGCAATAGCGGTTGTGTCATAATTTACCATCTTAAATTAAGAGATTGAAACCCACGAAGGTGGGTTTTGCCTGTGTAGCCGCGATTTCTAATCGCCAATACTTTCGGAACGTCGTTCAGGTATTTTATTAAAATCAGACTCCATAGTTGTCTTTACGGAAATAATCCCCATATCCACATTCCGCCATTCTTTGTCCACAGGTTCACCATTCCATGCTGTCCATTCCACCTGATAACCTTGCTGTTGAAACAGTTCAATCACATCAAAAGTCCGACTAGAACAGGAAGAATCACCTTCTTCATCATGAGGACCAGCTAAGTCAATTTGTTGACCATCAAACTGAATTCGCATTTGCGTATTTACTCCCTCATGGGTTTCGATATTAATAACTACATCACCATCATTAATTTCCGTAATCTTGGCAACATAACCAACTTCTTGCCAAGATGCTACTAAATTTTTTGCCGCAGTATAAACTTGCTCTGCTTGAGATTCATATCTACTAATTTCTTGATGGAAAATTTCTATCTCTTCATCAGAAATACTCTGCCAACTATTACACAGATCATTTATTTTGATTTGTAATTGTTGAGTAATATGATTAGGAAGACTTGACTGTAAATTATTGAGTCTAGATTGCAGAAATTCAAACTGTTTTGTCCACTCTACTTTGAGTTGTTGAATTACCTGAATCCGCGCATCATCTAATGTTTGCAAGTAGGTTTGAGCATCAGTTAAATTATTATTTTGTAATGCCTTTTCCGTCTTCTGAATAGCTTGTTGTACACTTGCTGATTCCAATAATTGCCGATCAATCAAAACTTGATATTCTGATTTAATCTTCGGTAATTGCCTTTTCAAATTCTGCACTTGTCTTTGTGCATCCTGAGACAAGGCTTGATTTACCTCAGCATTTATTAAGTTAACCTGTTGAGGTTCTTGAACAACAATCTTTTTTCTAGTAGCACCAGAACGAAATTGAGAAATTTTTTGTTGTATATCTTGCTCTCTTTTGATAGCAGTTTCCCTTTCCTGACGCTGACGTTCTTGATATGCTTGCAATGCAGAAGCTACACCATCAAATAAACTGGGTTGTGATGCTGTAGAAATACCAGCAGTGACGTTAAATGTTTTTTGTCCACTCATATTCTATTTCCTGCTACTTGTTTTTTCTGATTTACTGCTGTGGAGGCAAATTTTGGCAGCAAAGACATAATTAATTAAAATTTAATTCTTTTTTAAGAAAAATGTAACTCAAAAATATACTAATATATCTGTTGTCACAATTATCTAAATATCACTTAATTGTTGCATAAAATTTACATTCGTTAGCAAACATCAAGGCTATTTACATTTCATTAAACAGCCCGAAACCGGGATCTAGATGAACTGTATTCTTGCCCAAAATACTCTTATGTGATATTATCCGTACGAAATACTGAAGCTGGTGAACTGCAAAGCTGGAGTCTTGATGAAAACCACCAGTTTCAAGCCGAGACAATTAAACTGATAAAATTAGCAAATTTAAGTTAACATTAATACTCCGCGCTGATTCCTACAACTGCTATGCTAAATCCCAATCTGGATGAAATCCAGTTGACGAAAGACGACTACGAACGCTATTCCCGCCACCTAATTTTGCCAGAAGTGGGCATGGAAGGGCAAAAACGCCTAAAAGCCGCCAGTGTACTCTGTATCGGTACAGGTGGACTAGGTTCACCATTACTGTTATATCTTGCAGCAGCAGGTATAGGCAGAATTGGTATTGTTGATTTTGATGTTGTGGACACCTCTAACCTGCAACGTCAAGTTATTCACGGGACATCCTGGGTAGGTAAACCCAAAATTGAATCAGCAAAAAACCGGATTCATGAAATTAACCCCCATTGTCAGGTTGATTTGTATGAAACTCGGTTAAGTTCCGAAAACGCCCTGGATATTATTCGTCCTTACGATATCGTAGTTGATGGCACTGATAATTTCCCAACGCGGTATTTAGTCAACGATGCTTGCGTATTGTTAGATAAACCCAACGTTTACGGTTCTATCTTCCGGTTTGAAGGACAAGCTACCGTCTTTAACTATGAAGGTGGACCCAACTATCGTGACTTATATCCCGAACCACCACCACCAGGAATGGTTCCTTCCTGTGCAGAAGGTGGAGTTCTGGGAATTTTACCGGGAATGATTGGGATTATTCAAGCCACAGAAACAGTGAAAATTATTCTGGGGAATGGTACTACCTTGAGTGGTAGACTAGTGCTTTACAACGCCTTGGATATGAAATTCCGGGAGTTGAAACTGCGTCCTAACCCCATCCGTCCAGTTATTGACAAGCTAATAGATTACGAACAATTCTGTGGGATTCCCCAAGCCCAAGCCGAAGAAGCGAAACAGCAGATGGAAATTCAAGAAATGACTGTGAAGGAATTGAAGGCGTTATTAGATAGTGGTGCAAAGGACTTTGTGCTGCTAGATGTGCGTAATCCTCATGAGTATCAAATTGCTAAAATTCCTGGTTCAGTATTAGTCCCTTTACCAGATATTGAAAATGGTGATGGTGTGGCTAAGGTGAAGGACTTACTCAATGGACACCGTTTAATTGCTCATTGTAAACTGGGTGGACGTTCGGCGAAAGCCTTGGCTATCCTCAAGGAAGCGGGAATTACTGGCACAAATGTTAAAGGGGGAATTAATGCTTGGAGTCAAGAAGTAGACGCTTCTGTTCCTCAGTATTAATAATTTTGGGCGGGATTGTTGATAATGTTTGGGAAAAACCTCTAACTATCCCCAATCTGATCTCAATAACAAGATACCCGATTTATTGGATGATTCGGGTATCTTTTTATAGTTGATACATGGAAATATAATTTGATTTATGTATCTAATTTATACAAAAAAATCTTTAAAAAATACCAAAATTGTCTATTACTTATACTTCTTTTAAAGAGTAAGATGTCTAAAGTTTGCATAAACTTCATGGAAAATTTAGCTATAGCAGTTTCCGGGTAGGTGAGGTTAATTAACAGAATTGAGGGTAAATTTACTTTCAAAAATACTACTTTTGCAGCATCTATCATCACAGCAAATTGCCAAAACAATCATAAATTCCATTATGGATACGCTTTCCACAAATAATTCCAAGATTCTGATTGTAGATGACGATTCTAGTGTCCGTAACCTGATTCAGCGTTTTTTGAGTCGGAAATATCAAATAGAATCAGCAGCAGATGGTAAAACGGCTCTTGTCTTATTTGAGCAATTTAATCCCGCTTTAGTAATTTTAGACTGGAATTTACCAGATGCAAATGGCTATAAACTTTGCCAAGAAATGCAAATTCGTACCAATGTGTTAGTCATGATGCTTACCAGTCGCAATGATGAAGCTGATAAAATTAAAGTCTTGGCTGCTGGTGCTGATGATTTTTTAACCAAACCATTTAGTCTAGCTGAGGTAGAAGTTAGGGTAGAAGCCCTATTAAGACGTGTTCGCTATATCCAGTCCAGTGTGTCACAACGCCTCACTTTCAATCAGTTAGCTATTAACTCAGAAGCGCGAGAGGTAACACTCAATAATAAAGCTTTAGCTTTAACTGCTTTGGAGTTTAATATCTTACATTTTCTAGCTACCCACCCTGGACAAGCATGGAGTCGTACCCAACTGATCCAAAAGATTTGGGGTTGTGATTATGTGGGAGATGGACGGGTTGTTGATGTGCATATTGGCCAACTTAGGAAGAAAATGGAAGTTGATTCTAGTATGCCGGAGTATATTAAAACGGTACGGGGTTATGGTTATAAGTTTGATCCACCAGACAACACCGCAAGTTAAATTTTGAAAAAAGGGGTAGAAACAGCTTGATAATTTCTACCCATAACTAAGTAAGTGAACAGGAAAATTTAAAGGTATGTAACGGTATGTAAAGTTGTCTCAATGCGATATTCTGATTGAGTTTCAGCCATTTTACAAAACTCAATACCCCTCATTTTTATTTTGTTCACCTACTTATCCATATATTACTGTTTGTCCAAGTCTTCAATAAGTTGATCAACAAAATCCCTCAACCGTTGCTGCCAGTCAGGGACGGTTGTTGGATAACTGAACAATTTAGTCAAATCTACTAATTAGTTCGGTCATGATATTGAGGCTTGATTACTTGATTAGATGATTAAGGTGATTAATTGGTAGATATTGGAGCTAAAGTCAGTCAGAGAATTGTATCCCACATTCCGCACCCTAAACTGTCACAGAGGTAAATTACGGAGATAAAAAACCAAACTTAGTATAAAACAAACATAGAGAGTGAAAAAAGGCATTTGAGAAACAGTAAATCACCAAAAATGCTTAACGGGTGACAAGGCGGTTGAAGATGAGATGTGGCAATAATTTGAGAAAATAAAGGGGTAAAAAAATAGAAGGATGCCCCCAAAGCAAAAAAATGTTACCACAATCATCTTAACGGGTGACAAGGTAGCTAAACCAGGGGAACCGCATCTTATCAATAAGGGCGATTCAATCTCAATAATGACCAAAATATTCGCATCAACGACCACTTATTGACAATATTTTAGTCCATCACTATGATCCTGAAAAAATCAATCAAACGATAAATAGGGATTTCTTGGTTTATACATTAAAACGGTATTTTGTCAATATAATTTAGATGCGTTTCCCCTGGTAGCTAAACAGCTTGTTTCATAACGGATAGAGCCTGAAAGCCACGTTGAAAAAAGAGGCGTTTATGAGGCTTGAGACTGATTAAGTTCAGAGCTAAATCAGCCCATAATTCCATGCCATAAATCCATAGTTGTCCGTAGAGAGCAAAGCTAAAATCACTCTGACGTGAGTAATTATCCTGATGTTCTTGAATACGTCCAGCATAAGTCTCTATACCTAATTTTTTCATGCGTTGACCGTGCATAGTAGCCAAACTATAAGCAATCACAATCAATAAAACTAAAGCTAAAAAACGAGTTTCATTCACTTTAGTATCCTCTAAATTATAACCACCAGTTTTACAATCCTTAAAGAATTGCTCAATTCCCCATCGGCATCTATAGAGACATAAAGTTTGTTTCAGAGTTGGCAAATTTGTTAAGATATACCAAGGTTCTTTTAGTCCAGAGTTACGATATTTTCTCTTCCAATAAACAGCGATATTAAATAAGCGCGCTGTTCTCTATTCAGTTGCTTTGGTGTTAACGATTGTCTAATCCAATATTTTATCAACGGAAACCATAATAATTTTACGCAGAGTTTACCTATTCCTAAAAATCTTTGTAGATTGCGTTTCCTGCTTTCATATTTAATTGGTTGGGGAAACAAGCTGGCCAATTTTGACAGTTTTACAAAAGAAGGGAACAGGGAACGGGCAACTTTCTAACAGGAAAAACTCATGTTTAAAAACATGAGATTGAAATAATGACACTGTTTTTTTCGTGCTACGCATCTTTTAAAAACATCCTTTTTTTGACTGAGCTTTAAACTGGTGCAAATGAGTGTTTCTTATTTGCTCCCTGTTCCCTGTTCCCTGTTCCCTGTTCCCTTCTTTTGTAAGTTAATAAATCCACGTTCCTTAAAAGGTAGGGGCGAAGCATTCGCTTATAAAAATTATGCGACCAACCGACAACTCAACAGCGCGAATGCTTCGCCCGTACGGCAACGGATTGAACACGCTACAAGAACAGCGCGTAACGTATGCAAGTATAACTACTTAGTGGCTTATGTAGGCGCTTCGCCGTGCCGAAGGCTAGATCTTAGTCACCCGTAAGGGTGTAAGCCTGGAAAAGCCAAGTTTTGACGATGAATGTAGAATCCCCGTGTCTTTAGACCGGGGAGTGTCAATCAACAGTAGCGGAACTTAATTTCATTGTTTCCCACAAAACCATGCTTGGTGTCGTTGTGGGGAGAGGTTGATGTAGCGCAATTAATTGTGTCAAAGTAGTTTTTAATTGGGTACGGGAGACGATATCATCAACAAATCCGTGTTTAAGTAAGTCCTCAGCGGTTTGAAAATCTTCAGGGAGTTTTTCTCTGAGAGTTTGTTCAATTACCCGTCTTCCCGCAAAACCAATAGTTGCTTTGGGTTCAGCGATGATAATATCACCCAACATGGCGAAACTAGCGGTAACACCTCCGGTAGTTGGGTTGGTTAAAACAGGAATATATAATAGTTTAGAATCTCGGTGACGTTGGAGGGCGGCGGAAATTTTCGCCATTTGCATTAAAGACAGCATTCCTTCCTGCATTCTCGCACCACCTGATGTGCAAATAATGACGACAGGATAACGCCGTTGGGTGGCTTGTTCAATCATGCGGGTGAGTTTTTCCCCGACAACAGAACCCATGCTTCCACCCATAAACCGGAAATCCATGACTCCTAAAGCTATGGGTAAGCTGTTAATTTGTCCTAACCCAGTTTTAACAGCATCTATCAGTCCTAGTTTTTCTTGTGTTTCTCGCAAGCGATCGCTATATAGTTTACGATCACGGAATTGTAAGGGATCAGTGGGGCGTAAATGCTCATCCAATGGATTCCAGGTATTAGCATCAATTAATTGGCGAATTCGTTCATCACTATCAACGCGATTATGATGACCACAATCAACGCAAACCATTTTATTAGCTTTTAAATCTTTTGTATAGCTAAGAACACCACATTTAGGGCATTTATGCCATAAACCATCAGCAATTTCCCGTTCTTGGCGTTCTGAATTGGGACTTCCTGATTTACGCCGATTTGCGAACCAATCAAATAGAGACTTTAAACCGCGTGATTCTTCGTTGTTTGCCATTTTTATCTTATGTAATTAGGTGTGAGGACAAAATCAGAACTATGATTTAGATGATTAAATGTCTTAACTATGATTTGTGTGACTGTTTTGATTTGGATGATTAGTTAATCATAAAAATCACAAAAATCATAAAAATCATAGTTTAGACATATTTAAATCTCAATGGGGTAATCACAGCTACAGTCAGGTGCGATACAGGTTTAGGTGGATAAAACCATAAGCAATGTCATAACTATGATTTGCGTGATTGTTTTGATTTGGATGATTAGTTAATTATAAAAATCATAAAAATCATAAAAATCATAGTTTAGACATATTTAAATCTCAATGGGGTAATCACAGCTACAGTCAGGTGCGATACAGGTTTAAGTGGATAAAACCATAAGCAATGTCATAACTATGATTTGTGTGATTATTTTGATTTGGATGATTAGTTAATCATAAAAATCACAAAAATCATAAAAATCATAGTTTAGACATATTTAAATCTCAATGGGGTAATCACAGCTACAGTCAGGTGCGATACAGGTTTAGGTGGATAAAACCATAAGCAATGTCATAACTATGATTTGTGTGACTGTTTTGATTTGGATGATTAGTTAATCATAAAAATCACAAAAATCATAAAAATCATAGTTTAGACATATTTAAATCTCAATGGGGTAATCACAGCTACAGTCAGGTGC
>Ga0208858_1000118_pt1 | contig 18613 bp, 14 predicted proteins | sample LakMenEpi16Nov12_FD_150704 | JGI IMG/M metagenome (GOLD analysis project Ga0208858, IMG submission 150704) | Freshwater microbial communities from Lake Mendota, WI - 16NOV2012 deep hole epilimnion (SPAdes) | ecosystem: Environmental > Aquatic > Freshwater > Lake > Epilimnion/Euphotic zone ...
CGACAAAAATCACGGCGAGCTGCCATGAATGATCAATACATGGTTTCTGTGTTAGCAGCATCCATAGCAAACTATTCTCCTCTACTGTAATTCTTCTGTCAATAGGGTTTGAGATGCGCTAACCCTGCTAATTTAACTAATATTAAGCAGAGACTCTATAAAAGGATTATTTGTTTAGAGCAATTAATAATACACTTAATTAATCATAATGATTTTAATAAAGTGTGTCTCAGAATTGCTTCATCAGAATTATCTAATTGTGATATAGCCGAAGCATTTAAAAATAGCAAATTAACACAAAAAGAACTAGCCCTAAAAACTCTAGAACAACGTGTAAAAAAGCTACGCGATGAAACAGGAGACTTACTAATTGAAAGTTTACCACCACCACCTATTGAGATCAAAACCCCAGATCCTTAACCGAAAAATCCTATTAACATAATACAGTCACTTGTTTATCTTCAGATAATAATATTCGAGGAGAAATAGTCGCCTCAATTTCTTCACCCTTTTTTTGTTCAGCTAGTCTAAGTTCATAATTCTTTTGTAAATTTATCCACAACTCGGCACCAGTACCAAACCATCGTCCTAATCGTAATGCAGTGTCCGCAGTAATTCCCCGTTGACCATTAATTATTTCAGTAATCCGATTTGTAGGTACATGAAGAATTCGGGCTAACTCACTGGTGCTCATTTGCAATTCATCAAGTTCATTAGCAAGTATTTTACCAGGATAAATGAGTGGACGTGCCATATTTTTCTCCTTTAAGAATGATAGTCTGTAATTTCGATGTTGAAAGGTTGAGATTCTTCCTCTGGCCAGTTGAAACAAATTCGCCATTATTTATCCCTCTTTATCTGCGTTTATCTGCGGTTAATTATTATTGATATTCTATTCTATGCAGTTTCAAATTAATTTTGTACAAAGGGTTTTACGGCTAATTATGTGACTCCTGCTACTGAAGTTTACTTCTAGTCAATTCAATACTAATTTTGCCGCTAAAATCAGGAATAGGTGCAGCGGTTTTACTGAGAATAACTTGTACTTGACTAATACCGTCGCTATCCTCTAGAATACCATCAGCTATAGCCCCAGCTAGTCTTTCCACCAAGGCAAACTTTGAGGTTTTCAGCAATTTTTGCACTAAACCAATTACGCGCCGATAATCTATAGTATCTTCAATATTATCTGTTTTAGCGGGTTGGGAAAGATCCAACCATAATTTAACATCTACCTCAAACCATTGTCCTAATGCCTGTTCTTCCGGTAAAAATCCAGTATAGCCATAGCCGCGAATTCCCGTTAAATGAATACAGTCCATAATCTCTAATCAATGCAACTTACTTTTAATAATCTTAATCTTCTTTGGTGTTATGTATTAACAGAAACCCTCAAACGTTTGGGTTTAAAATGCGCTGTTATCTGTCCTGGTTCTCGTTCTACAGCATTAACTGTGGCTTTTGTCCAACAAATACCGCATATTGAAGCAATTCCGATTTTAGATGAACGTTCTGCGGCTTTTTTTGCCTTGGGACAAGCAAAAGCAACGGGTAAGCCTGTAGTATTAGTTTGCACTTCGGGAACTGCGGGAGCAAATTTTTATCCAGCAGTAATTGAAGCTAGAGAAAGTCGCGTCCCTTTGTTAATATTAACCACTGACAGACCAGCAGAATTACGAGATTGTCACTCAGGACAAACTATTGACCAAGTAAAATTATACGGTAATTATCCCAATTGGCAAACGGAATTAGCTACACCTTCGGTGGATATGGGAATGTTAGGTTATCTCAGACAAACGGTTATTCACGCTTGGGAACGGTGTCAATTTCCTAATTCCGGCGCAGTACATTTAAATATACCTTTTCGTGATCCCCTCGCGCCCATTCCCGATGGTACAGATTTTACCTTAGATACAGAAGATTTCTTTTCTAGTTTGATTTCCACCCCATTACCAATTACCAATTACCAATTACCAATTACCAATTACCAAAAAGGGATCATTATTGCTGGTGTAGCCCAACCACAAGCCCCGGAAGAGTATTGTAGAGCGATCGCTAACCTAAGTCAATCTCTCCAATGGCCTGTTTTAGCTGAAGGACTTTCCCCTGTCAGAAATTACACAGACTTAAATCCCTATGTAATTTCTACCTATGACATCATTCTTAGAAATCAACAACTTGCCAAAGAATTATCCCCAGAAATCGTAATTCAAATTGGAGAAATGCCCACAAGTAAAGAATTACGCAATTGGTTAATTACTACTAATCCTCAACGTTTGATAATTGATAATTGTGATCAAAATTTAGATCCTTTACATGGAAAAACCACACATTTAAGAATATCATTAACAGAAATTGGTAAATTGGAGATTGAGGAATTAGCAAAAAGTGAGTATTTACAAAAATGGTGTATATCAGAAAAGCAAGTTAGAAAAAATATTGATGATTATTTCAAAAATGTAGATGAATTAATCGAAAGTAAAACCGCTTGGTTAATTTCCCAAAACCTACCACCAGAAACACCCCTATTCATTGCAAATAGTATGCCAGTGCGAGATGTAGAATTTTTCTGGAAACCCAATAATTTAAGAATTAAACCTTATTTTAATCGGGGTGCAAATGGTATTGATGGTACTTTATCCACTGCTTTAGGAATAGCACATCATCAGCAAAGTAGTGTAATACTAACAGGAGATTTATCTTTATTGCATGATACCAATGGTTTTTTAATTAGAAATAAATTTATTGGACATCTAACGATTATCTTGATCAATAACAATGGTGGGGGAATTTTTGAAATGTTACCCATTGCCAAATTCAATCCACCTTTTGAAGAATTTTTTGCCACTCCTCAAAATATTGACTTTGCTCAATTATGTGCTACTTATAATGTGCAATATCAGTTAATTAATTCTTGGGAAGAATTAAAAGATAGCTTAAAGCAATTACCAAAAATAGGAATTAGGGTTTTAGAAGTCAAAACAAATAGGAAAAGAGATGTGATGTGGAGAAAGGAGAATTTACCAAAGTTTGCTAATTGGTAAATAAGGAGAATATTTGTATTTTTTCCAACTTCTTCTTTCTTCTTTATTCTTCCTGACTCCTGACTCCTGACTCCTGACTCCTCAAAAAATAGATAATTTTTGCCCAAGTGCCACAGATAAAGATTAAACTAAAAAATCTTGTACAGCAAAACCTGTCAACCAAAATCAAGTTATTATGTCTAAGGTTCTTGTCTCAGATCCAATTGATCAAGTTGGTATTGATATTCTTTCCCAAGTTGCCACCGTTGATGTCAAAACCAACCTCAAACCAGATGAACTTAAATCCATCATTGGTGAGTATGACGCGCTGATGATCCGTTCTGGAACTCGCGCTACTCAAGAAATTATAGAAGCTGGCACCAAATTAAAAATTATTGGCCGTGCCGGTGTAGGTGTGGATAACGTTGATGTTCCCGCAGCGACTCGCAAAGGGATTGTCGTCGTCAATTCCCCAGAAGGTAATACCATTGCCGCCGCAGAACACGCTTTAGCTATGATGTTATCCTTGTCTCGTCACATTCCTGATGCTAATGCTTCAGTAAAACGTGGTGAGTGGGATCGGAAATCATTTGTTGGTTCGGAAGTATACAAAAAAACCCTCGGCGTTGTCGGGTTAGGAAAAATTGGTTCTCATGTTGCCAGTGTAGCTAAAGCAATGGGCATGAAACTCCTAGCTTATGATCCATTTATCTCCAGCGAAAGAGCGGAACAATTGGGTTGTCAATTGGTGGAATTAAATGTGTTATTCCAGCAAGCCGACTATATCACCTTGCACATTCCCAAAACTAAGGAAACTGCCAACATCATCAACGCTAAAACCTTGGCGTTAATGAAACCCACCACCAGAATTATTAACTGCGCTCGTGGTGGCATTATTGATGAAGCGGCTTTAGCAGTGGCAATCAGAGATGGTGTAATTGCTGGCGCTGCGTTAGATGTATTCGATTCCGAACCATTAGGAGAATCGGAATTGCTACGCTTGGGTAAAGAAGTTATTCTTACCCCTCACCTCGGTGCTTCCACTGCTGAAGCTCAAGTCAACGTCGCCATAGATGTGGCTGAACAAATTCGGGATGTGTTATTAGGACTACCTGCCCGTTCCGCCGTGAATATTCCTGGACTTGGACCTGATATTCTCGAAGAACTCAAGCCTTACATGGAGTTAGCGGAAACCCTGGGTAACTTAGTTGGTCAACTCACCGGCGGCAGAGTTGAGACACTTAATGTTACACTGCAAGGAGAACTGGCAACTAATAAAAGTCAACCTTTAGTTATCGCTGCCCTGAAAGGACTACTTTACCAAGCCCTACGGGAACGGGTCAATTATGTCAACGCTACCATAGAAGCCAAGGAACGGGGGATTCGAGTCATTGAAACCAGGGATGCTTCCGCAAGGGATTATGCCGGTTCATTGCATCTCCAAGCTACAGGGACTTTAGGTACACATTCTGTCACAGGTGCTTTATTAGGTGATAAGGAAATTCACTTAACAGACGTTGACGGTTTCCCCATTAACGTTCCCCCTAGTAAATACATGGTGTTTACCCGCCACCGGGATATGCCAGGTATTATTGGTAAACTCGGTTCTCTCCTCGGCAGCTTTAATGTCAATATTGCTAGTATGCAGGTAGGTCGGAAAATTGTGCGTGGTGATGCTGTTATGGCTCTCAGTATTGATGATCCTTTACCCGATGGCATTTTAGAGGAAATTAAAAAAGTAGATGGTATTCGGGACGCATATACAGTCGCACTTTAACTGTGATTTTTGGGATTTATTTGCTGCAGATGATTCAGTAATCAATACTTGTCGGTTAAGCTCAAAACAATGAAATTATGTAGGTTGGGTTGTTCGCGTAAGCGTTGCGGAGCAATGGAACGAAACCCAACATTTACAACGGTTTGTTGGGTTTGGTCTTTGTACCCTTAGAGGGTGTTTGAAAAGTTATGGTTGATGTATCAAATATTTTTTACCCCACCCTAACCCTCCCCTTGTAAAGGGGAGGGAACTGGATTTTTATTGTTTCCCCCCTTTACAAGGGGGGACTAAGGGGGGTAGCAATGTGATGAAAATTACGGAATACCACTTTTCAAACATCCTCTTAGGGAAGCAAGCTACAACCCAACCTACGAAAATCCTTAACCGAACAGTATTGATTCAGTAATTTGATAATCATAGCAATCAAAGTTTGTTTTTACGAATCTAAAATCTAAAATTCTATGGTAAACACTTGGTGGGAATTGAATATTTTATCTGAACCAGATTTAGAAGATACTATATTTTGGCGGTTAGAAAAATTTGGCTGTCGTGGTACATCAGTAGAAATTAAGGGTAATATCGCCATCATTAAGGCTTATTTGCCCAGCTTTAAAACCCAATTACTAGATTTGGCTGCCTTATCACTATGGCTGCGCCAAGATGCACTATGTGTAGGACTCCCTTCACCCATGGTGCATTGGGGCTTAATTGACGAAGAGGACTGGTCTAGTAGCTGGAAACAACACTGGCAACCCGAAGAAATAGGCGATCGCTTTCTGATTAACCCCGCTTGGCTACCTTTACCCGAATCCTTGGACAGGTTGGTAATTCGCTTAGATCCTGGTGTGGCCTTTGGTACAGGTAATCATGCCACGACCCAATTATGCTTAGAATCTCTAGAAATGCGCTTTAGCGAAGTTCCTCGATCCTTTGTGGATACGGAAGAAAAAAAAGAACCGTTAATCATTGCCGATATTGGCTGTGGTTCGGGTATTCTAGGCGTTGGAGCAATCTTACTAGGTGCTGGTAAAGTCTATGCTGTTGATAATGATCCCGTAGCGGTGAGATCCACTTTTAGTAATCGCGCTCTTAATGATATCCGTCCAGACTATTTAATCCCCATTGAGGGGAGTGTAGACATGGTACGGAAAATAATTGATCAGCCAGTAGATGGTATTGTCTGTAATATTTTAGCTGATGTAATTATTGAATTACTCCCAGAAATGACCACAATTACCAAACCCAGCACTTGGGGTATATTTAGTGGAATTCTCCTAGAACAATCCCAGGGTGTTGCTGATGCTTTAGAACAAAATGGTTGGGTTGTTGCTACTCTCTGGAAAAAAAAAGAATGGTGTTGTTTAAATGCCCGTCGTTCTTAATCATATTCACAAAAAAGTTTATATAGCAGAGAATAGAGAACAGAATTATCACCAAAAAAAATCTATACTCATAAATTTGGAACTTCAATTTATCAAATTATCTTATCCATGAATAACTCACTACAAGAATACAATCCCAACAGTGTAGCCGAAAAAAATGGTAACTTCGTCGGATTACCTGATGATTACGATTCAGCCAATTTAATTATCTTCCCCATACCTTGGGAAGTCACCGTTTCATATCGTGCGGGAACTGCGAACGGACCACAGCGAATTTTAGATGCCTCACTGCAAATAGATTTATTTGATTTTGATCATCCCGACGGTTGGAAACAGGGAATATTTATGGTAGAAATTCCCCAGGAAATGATCGAAAAAAATAACTATTATCGTCAACAAGCAGCCAGAATTATTGAACGTCAAGCTCAAGGTAAATCCCTAACAGATTCACCAGATTTAACCTCTGTTTTAGAAGCAATTAACCAAGCTGGGGAACAGGTAAATCATTGGTTATTGACCCAATCACAAGCAGCAATGAATCAAGGTAAACGAGTTGCTGTCATTGGTGGTGATCACAGTTCACCATTAGGCTACTTCCAAGCTTTAGCTAATCAATATGATGACTGGGGAATTTTACATATTGATGCCCATGCAGACTTACGGAATGCCTATGAGGAATTTGAATTTTCTCATGCGTCTATTATGTTTAATGCCATGAAAATACCGCAAATTTCTAAATTAGTCCAAGTCGGTGTACGAGATATTTGTCATGATGAAGTGCAAATCATTAATCAATCAAATGATCGCATTATTGGTTATTATGATTCAGCAATTAAACAACAACTATATGCTGGTAAAAATTGGTTGGATTTATGTCGAGAAATTATCAACAATTTACCAGAAAAAGTTTATATTAGCTTCGACATTGATGGTTTAGATCCTAAACTTTGCCCCAATACAGGTACTCCTGTTCCTGGAGGACTGGAATTAGAACAAGTTTATTGTTTGTTCCGCGAACTGGTAAATAGTGGTAGAGAAATTATTGGTTTTGATGTCTGTGAAGTTGGTGATGCTGAATGGGATGGTAATGTTGGTGCGCGAATAGTTTACAAGTTAGCAAATTTATTAGATTTATCTCAGAAAGAGGGAACAGGTAATAGGTAATAGGAGTAATAATAACTTTCCTGTTACAACTAACAACTGTACGGGCGAAGCATTTGGAGGACTATTTTTGGCAATGATCGATAATTTATCTTGCAAATGCTTCGCCCCTACTGACAACTGACCACTGTACGGGCGAAGCATTTGGAGAACTATTTTTGGCAATGACCGATAATTTATCTTGCAAATGCTTCGCCCCTACTGACAACTGACCACTGTACGGGCGAAGCATTTGGAGAACTATTTTTGGCAATGACCGATAATTTATCTTCCAAATGCTTCGCCCCTACTGACAATTGACCACTGTACGGGCGAAGCATTTGGAGAACTATTTTTGGCAATGACCGATAATTTATCTTCCAAATGCTTCGCCCCTACTGACCACTGATTTCATATCAGGTTTTATGAAATTTGCATACATACTATGGGAAGATGTTGAAAATAGATCATATAGGTTAAATTGATTCGGGATGTTGTTATGCACTGGATTTAAGTCAAGGTTTGGTTGTCAACCAAACCTTTTTTATTGCTCATTTTCTCCCTGTTCGTGATTTCAGCAAAAATATACCCGTTCCCAATTATAAACAACAAACAAGATCCCCGACTTCTTGAAGAAGTCGGGGATCTGGGCGAAGTTTTAAGTTTTACCCCAGTACACTGGCAAAATTGCACCAAGTTTGTCAAAATCTATCATGGATGATTTTGAACAACATCAAATTACCAGCGCTAGTAATAGTCAGATGATCAATAAACCCCGCAAACGCAGACCAAAAGCTACTAAGCTGAATCAGCCTTCTCAAGCTGCAATCAAGAAGAATGTTAAAAAATTACCCAAACGTTCTCAACGGCGTAGTTGGCTATGGTCTACGTTGGCTATGGGTCTGTTGTTAGGCAGTGCTAGTGTAATTATTGGTGTTGGTTGGATTAGTGTGCTATTTATTTTAAATCCTGCCCAGATTAGCTGGGTGAATGATTTTTTACCAAAATGGGCAAAAATATCTACAGGTAAACGAGAACTACCGGAAACACTTACAGCTATTGAACTCGGTTTAACTCAACAACAACGCCTATCTGGCGAAATCCTGCCTTTAGATGGTAAATCAGAGGAATCTTTTTTATTACCAATTTTCCAAAAACGCAAGAATTGTCAATCTCATTGTCAAGAATTGGTAGAATTGAGGATCTATAAACTTTCCCAGGATTTTGAATCTAAATTTCAGTCAGAAAAATACTACTATTTAATTACTAAATTACCTGTTACTGGATTATCGAGAAATTTTGTAGAGTCCTCTTCACTTGCGGCTATTTCTGAATCAGACAATCAAGAAACCAAGACAAATTTACCTTTAAATCAGGTGAAAGCTTTTGCAGATACTAATCTATTTCCAGGATTTTGGTTTTATTTGCAGGGTGAACACAAAAATAACGATGATAATATTACCTATGGTCAAGTTGTCTATTACAATCCTACTCTGAAAAGCTTACAACAAATGTTATCTTGGAAAACCCGCAATGGTCAATTACCTAAATGGCAACAGATAACGGGTAATGATTCAAAGGAATTAATTATTGATCAAACGATAAATGTAGAACCAAATTTACAAGTTTATCAAGTTAAACCTAGTAAGTTAGTTGTTAATTCTATTTATTTAGAAGCAATTGATTTCCAAAAACCCGCAATTGATGAATTTGCTTTTCAACAATCTCTGTTATTAGCCAGAAATGGACTTTGGACTCCTGCTTCTACATGGTTGATATCTTTAGAAAAACAGCGTAAACAGCCTTTTTCAGCGGCAGCACGGGCGCAAATAGATGTAATTCGCTTACATTCGGAATTTACGAAAATGCAGGCTGATAAAAATTGGGCAAGTCCTCAGCAACAAGTTACAGCGGATATTATTGATGGTCGTTGGGAAAAGGCTTTACAGGTATTTGAAACTTCAGCTGATTATGGTCAAGAAATTGCTAATTTACTACAAACAGATAAAGGGAGAATCTGGAATCGGTCTGCTGTAGCGTTACGACTCAATCCTAATCGTCGCGCAGTTTTAGCTTGGGTCGCACTAATTTTTAAAGTCCAACGGGGGGAAGAAAGAGCTAATGCTTGGTTGCAAGCACAACCGAATATTAACCAGGAAACACTCAATTATATTCAAGATATTTTAACTAAACTTGATGATGATAAGATCAATGCCCATAAAAGTCGAATTATTGGCACTGTCAACCAAATTAGTCGTATTAATGAGCAGGATTGGTTGCCAATATCTCTCCAAACTGATTTGAAAATTACTAATAATCAAGTTTGGTATCAGGTGGAAGTTAGTGCATTTCATGATGGTACAAGCTGGTTACGTTATCCATTTGCTAATTTTGACCAACTGAAACATCAACCTCGAAAATTTTGGCGAAAAATTCTGGGTATTAGTTATGACCCTAGTATGCAAATTATTGTCTGGAAACCCAATGGAGAACAAGAAGTTACTACGACTACGATTAAAGCTGTACAAGTGCAAGATCAGGGTTTACGGTTGTTAATGTCGGGTTCCGCGCTTTCTGAAAATAAGGTCACATCTCTTCAACCTCAACCTTTAGCCATGACTGTGGATGCGTTGAAATGGATAGAACCGTCTCCGGTATCTGTAAAGGAGTTATATCAACAAAAACCCCAATTAGTAGAATTAATCTTGCCGACTATCTGGAGAAAACTACAACAGTCGGGTGATATAAATGCTGGTAATATTCCTGATTTTCAGAAAATGCGGGAAAAAATGGGCGATTGGCCAGTTCAATTGGCTGATTTAACTAATGATGCACAGCAGGAAATTGTCATAACTATTTCTGATCCCGCTATAGCATCTTTAAATCAGTCCGATGGTAATAACTCAAAACCAGTGCAAGATCAAAAACGTCCCCGGACTCTGATTTTGTCGGCGGATAGCAGGGTAATTTATAGTGATTTTGCCCATGCAAGCCAGCAAACGCTAATAGCGATCGCTCAACTTACTGATGACCAATCTCTAGCGTTACTGGTAGAAAAGAAACAGGGCTATAGTTTGCAACGTTGGTCACAAACTAATCAGCAATTTGAATAGTCACCATTACAGGTAATTTATTCTTCGTCGCTGGGAGTTTCCACTTGTTCGCTTTTGAGACTTTGCAATTGCGCTAAAAGGGAATCTACCTCTGCTTGTAAGTCCATGAACTTCACTTGCTGATCGTCTCGATAGTAAGCCTTCGTTAACTTCTTGACTAAGTTAGCGTGGGATTCGCATTCGGAAACACTGGATGACATAGTAGACATAGTTGTTGGCATTAGAAACTTAACTCACACCATTTAAAAATAGTATAATATACTTATCTTACTCTTTGTTAAGATATTATATAGTTTTCATCATATACTCTAATCGGTTACAAATGTAGTGATAAAAGACTCCGATCATTGTGACTGTGTTCCGCAACTAACATATAGACTTGAAAAGTGGGATACTTATACCAAGAGCATTCCCAATCCCAAATCCTTAATTAAGAAGTTTTGAATCCTGTGACTTTGAGCCTGTCTGCTGCTAAATCTCATTGCCAACCCTGGCCAGGGCTGATAGAAGCCTATCGTCAATACTTGCCTGTCAGCGAAAAAACCCCGGTGGTGACTTTGTTGGAGGGTAACACACCTTTAATTCCCGTGCCAGCGATCGCTGAACGTATTGGCAGACAGGTGAAGGTGTATGTCAAATATGATGGACTTAACCCCACTGGTAGCTTCAAAGACCGGGGGATGACCATGGCAATTTCTAAAGCAGCAGAAGCGGGTGCTAAGGCTGTGATTTGTGCCAGCACTGGTAATACCTCCGCCGCTGCCGCTGCCTATGCTAGACGGGGGGGAATGAAACCCTTTGTGTTAATTCCTGATGGCTATGTGGCTTTAGGTAAATTAGCCCAAGCGTTACTTTATGGGGCTGAAGTCCTGGCTATTCAAGGAAATTTTGACCGCGCCCTGGAAATTGTCCGGGAAATGGCAGATCAATATCCCATCACTTTGGTAAATTCTGTCAACCCCTACCGGCTAGAAGGGCAAAAAACTGGAGCTTTTGAAGTTGTTGATGCCTTGGGTGATGCCCCCGATTGGTTATGTATTCCCGTGGGAAATGCGGGCAATATCACAGCATATTGGATGGGTTTTTGTCAATACCATCAAGATGGTAAATGCGATCGCTTGCCGAAAATGATGGGTTTCCAAGCCGCTGGGGCTGCACCCTTAGTAAATGGTCAACCAGTGGCACATCCGGAAACCATAGCCACAGCCATTAGAATTGGTAATCCAGCCAGTTGGGATAAAGCCATAGCCGCTCAAACAGCCAGCCAAGGCAGTTTTCGTTCTGTCACTGACGAAGAAATTCTCGACGCTTACCGACTATTAGCATCATCGGAAGGGATTTTCTGTGAACCTGCCAGCGCGGCTTCTGTCGCCGGTTTGTTACAGGTAAAAGACGAAGTTCCCACCGGGGCAACAGTAGTCTGTGTCCTCACTGGTAATGGTTTAAAAGACCCAGATACAGCCATTAAACACAGTCACGCCCAATTTAAACAGGGTATTCCGGCGGACATTAAAGCCGTTGCGAAAGCAATAGGATTTGATTAACACTCTCAGTGGCTTCAAGCCATAGATTCTCTAGGACTTGCCGACACTTCTAGGGTGAAGCAGGAAGAAAAAGCTGGCTCTTGTTAGCATTAGTTAGCTTTTTTGGATCGGTTTCGTCCGCATAGTAGTGTATGCCAGATTCAGTAAAGGTAAATGATAAATTCTGACTATAGTAGCTAGACTGCTGTGCGGGTGATGATTCCAGATTACCGAAACGCAACGTTAACTGATTTTCGTTCATAGAGACGACAACGGGAGGAAGGGAAATAGAGTTTGATGATTGAGATTGTAGGTTGAAAGGTAATTTTGAGCCTATATTGATCATATTAATCAAATCCAGCGGGAAAAAAGAGTCTAGAGGGGGGAATAAAGACGGCATTTTCAACCCCGGTTCTGAAGGTTTTGTTGGCTCTGAAGGATTAGTGCTATTTGCAGATGTGCTGGTAATAATTTGGCGGACCTGGCTTTCAGTTAGCTTAGGGTTAGCACTGAGCATGAGAGCGACAACACCAGCAATGTGAGGGGCTGCCATAGAAGTGCCATTGTAGTTGGCATATTGATTATTGGGTATTGTGGAGTAAATATTAACTCCTGGGGCAGTGACATAGGTGATTTCTTGAGAACCAGAACGGTTAGAAAAGTCCGCAAGGTTATTATTTTGATCCACTGCACCTACAGCAATTCCTGAATTATAGGCGTAGCGGGCGGGATAGGATGGCATTGAGTCACCATTATTACCGGCTGCCATAACAACGATGACGTTTTTGCTGCTGGCATATTCAATGGCTGACTTGAGAGTATCGTTAGAGGAATTACCTCCTAGACTGAGATTAATGACATTTGCACCATTATCAACTGCGTAATAAATGCCTTTGGCGATATTTGAGTAAGAACCTGAGCCGTTGGCATCTAGGACTTTGACTGGCATAATTTTGGAGTTATAGGCAATGCCAGTGACTCCAATGTCGTTATTTTCTCCGGCTATAGTTCCAGAAACATGAGTCCCATGACCATTGTTGTCTAGGACGTTGTTATTGCTACTATCAAAATTCCAGCCTTGAGCATCGTCAATATAGCCGTTACTATCATCATCTATCCCATTACCAGCTATTTCTTTGTTATTACTCCAAATATTATTTTTTAAGTCTTGATGGTTGTAGTCTACGCCTGTATCTAGTACGGCAACAATAGTTCCTTGTCCTGTATATCCATTATTCCAGACTGTGGGAGCTTTGATCAGATCCGCTCCCCAATTATTCCCACCCACATTAGGAACGTCTGCATAGGGACTAACACCTGCGGCTTTACTCACTGCTAATCCAGCATTCACCAAGCCATAGCCATTTGTTGAGTTATAACTACTATTAGTAGCAACAGATGCGGTTGCTGCTAAGTTATCTTGGGAAGAAGAACTATGACTACCCCAAATTATCCTATTATCAGTGGGATTTTGAAAGGCATTGGCTTGGGAAATGGCAGTATAATTGATTTTTTTTTGAGATGAAAAGTCCGCAGAAACATCAAGTGACATAAGTATTTAAGCCCCAAAAATAGTTATATTTTCTCTGACAAAGTAATTTTGTCAATATTTGCAAATTCAATAATTTGGTTCTTCCGTACCTGTTATGCCAAATATGAGTTTATTTGCCCCACAACCCATATAAATAAAGGATTTTATTGTTTTTGATACCAAATTTGTCAAAATAACCAATAAATTAATGTAAAATCCTTATATAATAAGAATCTTGGGATTTAAAAAAATAATTTAGCATAACAAGTACCGAAGAGCCATAATTTGAAATTATCAGTTATTCCGCTTTGTTAATTATTACTATGAGTTGGTAATGCAAAAAGATATTTTAATTACGAATAAACTAATATTTAATGAATGATGCTAACAACAAAAATAAATTAATATTTGATGACATAACCAGTAAAAATATGATTTCATGACAAAATCATGATTCCTTTATATTCCTGATAGAGATATGCCCATTAAGTAATATTACTGAATCAACTGATGGCAAACCCACAGCAATTACCTTTACTCCCAAAGAACAACCAAATCCTCAATTCGGCTGGGAAATTACCACTAAATCTGGTGAAGCAGAGATTGCTTTAGCTCAACATCCTGTTAAATTTGGTGCTAAGGAATATGTAGCTTATTGGTGTCCACACTGTCACGAACAGATTTTATATTTTTTTTAGCTTTACTACTGTCATGAATGTACTTGTTATGATAATGTCTGTACATATACAATCTCAATTAGTTTCACAGAATTAGATTCTTTTGGTAGCCATCTATGAATAAAACTGCTCAAATCACCGACATTATTGGGAAGCGTCAACCTTTTGTGGCAAAAATTGAAGAAGTGAAAAAAAATCTTAGTTCACTTGTTCTTGCGCTTTCATCTATTGATGCCTATCGTGAAATGCTTCTAGAAAAGGTTGATGATCCTACTATCACTGGCCGTTTGCGAGAGATTGATTTATCTAAAATTAATTTAAACATACAATCTGAATTGTACACCCTTGATAAACTCAAAACCCGATTCTCTCGTCCTACCCTCAATATTGGTGTAATTGGCAGAGCAAGACAAGGTAAAAGTCGTTTATTGCAAAGTTTAACTGGTTTGACAAAGGATGAAATTCCTGATGGTAGTGGTCAACACTGTACTGGAGTTCGCAGTACAATTCAGCATCATTCAGATATAGAAACCTATGGTGAAGTGTTGTTTTATATAGAGCATACGTTTTTGAATGAAATCATTGCTCCTTATTACCAAGATTTAAAATTGGGTATCAAGCCAATTTCTATAGAAGACTTTGCTACTAAACCTTTACCTACATTAAGCGGTGAAGTTAAGGGAGCAGAAAATAATGCTAAATATGAATATTTACGTAAATATCATGAAAATTTAGATAAGTTTCGCCATTTATTGCAAACTTCTTCACCACGACGAATTAAGAAAGAAGAAATTCGAGAATATGTAGCTCAAGATAATAGCAAAGGTGAGCGAATTTATTTTAATTATCTAGCAGTTAAAGAAGTAAAAATATTTTGTAAATTCCCTCAAGAAGATGTTGGAAAAATTGCTTTGGTTGATTTACCAGGATTGGGAGATACAGGTATTGGAGACGATAAAAGGATGGTAAAAACCATTGGGGAAGATGTTGATGCAGTGCTTTTTGTGAGGATGCCAAAGAGTAATGGTGACTTCTGGGGTGATGTTGATGTACAACTTTATGATACGGCCTATGGAGCTTTAAATGATTTACCTCTCCCATTATGGTCTTTTATGGTTCTCAATGAACTAGATAATCCCAGCAACTTCCAACTGTGCGAACTACTGAAAAACGATATTAAAAATAAACACATTGATGTAGCAAAGTGTGTAATAGCTAATTGTGCAAAACCTGAAGAAGCTAATGCTAAAGTTTTAGAGCCAATTCTTGACTATTTAACGCATAAAATTACTGATTTAGATCACCAATATGCCTCTTCTTGTCAAGAACGTTTGTTACAAATACAAACGGCAATTGTATCAGAATTAGAGAAAGCCCAAAAAGCCTTGGGACAACCTCAACAATTCGCAGAATCAGGAAAGTTTGCGAAACTATTTAAGGAACTTTGGAAGAAACTAACAAGTGGTCTGGAGAATTTGCTAACAGAACTTAGTAAACAGATAGACAATCAGGATATAGACTTTGAAAAATCTGTAAAAGAAGCTATTCAAAAATGTAAGAATGATACAAAAATTCCTACAAATTTGAAAGACATAGAAGACAGACGTGATGCTGAAGGAGCTTCTTATCAAATTGCATATAACAAATATCTAAATGAAATTCGCGCTCATCTTACACAACATTTTCTATCTCTAGATGAGGGTTTAAAGAATTCTTTAGAAAGAGTAAAATCCCAGGTTACTAATGTATTAATTAACGAAGGAAAATTGGGAGGAATCACGGAAGCTAGAGGATCTGAGTTTTTGAAAGCAATCGAGCAAATGCGGCAAAGTTGGCTTGCAACTAACACCAGATGATGAAAGTATAAATCTTTTGCAAACACGTTTAGAACAGCTTAAAGCTCTGCTTGACGATTTTGAAGCAACCGGAGGATTGGAAGGAGATGATAATCCCCAATCTTTCAAATTTGATTTGGGAAAGAAAGCGGCGAAACCATCTTTAAGACTTATTTTTCAAGATTATCCAGGAGGATACCTCCAGCAAAACCCAGATTTTATCAGACAGGCTTTGACTGATTGTATAGCAGTCATCATTGCCGTTGATGCTCCAGCACTTATGGAAGCCAAAGGTAAATGGAATGATATGATTAATAAACCTAAATTAATTACTAATTTTTTCCAAAAAGCTTATGTGAATTTGCAGCAACCTCGACTAGTTATCTTTGTACCTGTACGATGCGAGAAATATCTAAAAAATGAAAACGATGCTAACAACTTGCTACACCATATCAAAGATAAATATGGAGAATTATTAGAGCTTTTTAGTAGTGAAAATCTGCGTAATAAGGTTACTTGCGTGGTGACACCCGTTCAAACGGTAGGAACAGTAGTATTTTCTCGAATTGAAGAAAGAGATAAAAGACCATATTTCCATTTTCGCAAAATCAGTCATGATGCTGAATATAAACCACAAGATAGCGATCAGCCACTGCTGTATATTTTGAGTTTCATACTAAAACTTCGCTATGATAAAACGTCGAGTGTAGTTAAATTCTTCCAGAATTTATTAGGTTTAGATAACTTCCTTTTTGAAGCTGCTAGTAAATCAGTAAAGGAATGTAAATCTACTGGTGGTTTTGCAATTTTGCAAGGCAGAGATAAATTAGAGATTAAAAAATAGGAGCTGACAATGGAAATTTTTTACATTCAAAGTGCTGGTATTTCTCAAGAACAAGATTATTCCTGGCAAAAAATTTCAAATAATTGCCAACAAGCTCAAGATGAGCCAGAGTTAGTACGAGAATTTAAACACTTGCTTAATACTCAAGCATATTCAATTTTAGTAGGGCGTAAAAGACAGCAATTAATTTTGCTAGTTACAGGAATGAAAGCAAGCCAAAGACAAGATTATAGAGGGCGTAATTTACGTAATTCTATAGCTTTTATTACTGACGAAACAAGTGAAAATGAGAAAGAAATAAGAAGACTTACTATTGCTGCATTAAATCATGAGTTAGAAACTCCCGTTGATAAAGCTATTACATCAGGGGGCAGGTGTGGATTTGAAGTTGATTTTCAAAAAATTAAAATTTTAATCAATGAGTCTATTCCCGAAAATATTGGCATCAAAGTTACAAAAGATACCTTTTGTAAAATAGGTAAAAATTCAAAACGGAATACAACAAGTATTGCTAATGAACTAGAGAGAAACTCTCTACCTAAAAATATAGAAACTTTAGTAGTGGTTACTCACGCTAAAGATGAAAATACTTTGAAAAAGGCTAAAGTCTGGAGGGGACTATCAAATCTTGTTAAGTCAGAAACTCTGGTAGAGTACAATATAGAAGACGGATTTCTAAAGGAAATCTGCAAAGAATATAATCCATTGAAAATCTTTTCAGCTATGAGCTTGATTAGTGTACCTATTGCTTTCTTATTAATATTTAATCCCGTTAAACCTATAGTTTCCACTTCTTTGACTCCTTTAGCAGTTATTAGTTCAAATGCTCAGTATATTGCTGTGCGTGATGTTAATAGTGAACTTCAAGTAAAAGACAAGACAAACAAACTCATTGCTGAAGTTCCTGTAAATCAGGATTCTCCAATTAAATCAGTTGCTATTAGTTCTAATGGACAATATGTAGCTACTGGTAATGCTAAAGGAGAAGTTTGGTTATACCGTGTAAATAATGGTAATCTTGAGAAAATTGCTAATCAAGTTCAGCATAATGGTGAAGTTCTATCAGTTGCCATTATGGTTAGTGATAACTCTTCCAAAAAAGATAATCCTACTACTGATAACTCCAAGAAACCAACTATCACTATAGTGAGTGGTGGTAGTGATGGTGAAGTTAAAATGTTTACATTTCCACCCAATCAAAAGTCTTACTAACCGCCTTCTTCCAAAGCCATCCACCATTCCTGATTTTGGACAAGAGTATGCACTTGCCAATTAGGATCAGTTTGAGGGTAATCTAAACGGTAATGTCCACCTCGGCTTTCAGTTCTAAAAACAGCACTTTTCAGAATTAATTCGGCAATATCTAATAAATTACGAGTTTCTGCCCAAAGCCGCAATTCCTTTTCAATTTGTGGCTGTTGAAAATTAACTGATTGTGTTGGTTTTAAACTCAATAATAATTGACTTAAAGATAAAGCCGCAAAGTCTTCTTGCCAAGATACAACTTGAGAAATAGCATTTTCTAAACTTGATTTTTCTCGACAAATACCTGCACTTTGCCAAACTACACGGGGTAAATTTTGGCGGATTTCTGCTAATTGTCTTTGTTGATTTTCCCACTCAATTAGAGATGGGTTAACTGCCAAATTCTCAGTTTCAATAATGTTAGCAGATTCCTGTTTTCCCAGTTGCAATTTTCCATAGTCAACATTAGCCATTTGCGCCCCAAAGACAATACATTCCAACAAGGAATTACTGGCTAAACGAT
>Ga0208858_1000121_pt1 | contig 18303 bp, 16 predicted proteins | sample LakMenEpi16Nov12_FD_150704 | JGI IMG/M metagenome (GOLD analysis project Ga0208858, IMG submission 150704) | Freshwater microbial communities from Lake Mendota, WI - 16NOV2012 deep hole epilimnion (SPAdes) | ecosystem: Environmental > Aquatic > Freshwater > Lake > Epilimnion/Euphotic zone ...
GACGTATGCATCACCGGAAATTAAAATGACATCAAATTCTTCCCAAGCTCTTTTTTGAGCTTCTTTTAAAGACATTGGAATCCAATCGGAAATAGGTCGTTCAATTATCATAGTGCAAAAATACGCAAAGAGAATTGGAAACTACTAAGAAGCGTTAATCTGCGACGGTCACATTGATAGTTTGCTGCTGATTTCCTTCGCCAATTTGTATAACATACTGTCCACTATAAACTGTGCTTACATCAAAATAAGCAATTGTACTTCCCTGATAAATGATCTTTGTATCAAGTACTTTTCCTGTCAAATCAACTAATTTAATCGTAACATTTTCTTTGACTAAGTTACTTAATTGAACCATTAGCACATCATTGCTTGGATTTGGGAAAACCTTAACCTCGACAGCTGTATTTTCAGAAAGTTCGCTAGTTGAAGTATAAGTGGTAACCGTTTCAGTAATGGAGGTAACTTTGGATCCTGTTTTTGTTCCATAAAACGTTGGGCCAACCGCATAAGGATAAGCAGAGTTCCAATTTGCATCTACCGTTGCGAAGTAGCAATAAATACCGTTTGGATATTCTGGGGTAATACAAAAACGACCATTGTGAACGTCTAAATAATCTTGTCCTGCATTTGAAACGTATTCATAATCTTCCCTAAAATATCCCAAAGGATAAGTGGTAGAAACTGCAGGTCCCGCTGTGACAGTTGCTCCTGTAGAATATGTTGTTCGCGTGCTAATGTTCCGCAATTGATAACTGGATTTAATTCTTGTAATGCCTCCCGTTCCGTCAGTATTTGCATATCCGTAGGCACCATAAATAGGAAAGCCATCATACGAATAACCAATAAGTGGAGAATGTACATTTGAGTTAATCGCATATAAACCGTCTGCAGCATAAATATCACAAATTGTTGAAATTACTGTGAGGTCTAAATTAAAAGCACTCGGATTTTGGTGGTGATGGTAATTTCCCATAGCTGGATGACCTTTTGAGCAATCAAATCCAAGTTTTTCTGCGGGAATAGCATCTCTATTCCAAACGCCATCACCCATTCCTCCAAGTGGTCCGCCAGCAAGAGCATTTGTTGAATTCTTCCAAGAAATACCATCTCGGTAATCAAATAAAGCCACACCATTAATGAAAATGCCGATATTACCAGCTGTTGTATTTATCGGATTACCTGTGTTTTGAACTGGATTTAAGGAAATCTTAAAAATGGCATTTTGACTCGTTGCAAGAGAAGGATTTCCATCTAAAAATGGTCCTGTAATATAAGACGGGATTCCTTTTGTTGAAACATATACCCAATTCGTTGAGTATTGAACTGTTTGAACATTTGCAGAAACAGCATCAACAATAGGCGTCGGATTACCACTTACATAATGCCTGCCGGTGAGACCTGTTGTATTAATCAACCAGTTTGTTATGGCGGGATTCGTTTGCCCAAAGACTGATATAGTGAGCATTAGTAGTGAAGGTAGAATGATTTTTTTCATTCGTATAAATTATGTTTATTAGTTAGTAGCTCTTTTTTGAATCATCTTGCGCATAAAATTATTTAATTGTTGCATACTTAAATCGCTCATCAAAAAGAAAGGTTTTATCTGTTAATGTTTTTAAAAAAGCCAAGAGGTCTTTTTGTTCGTTTTCAGAGAGTATAACTGGATTTTTTCTTAATTCTTTACTTAGTAATGGGTTTGAATAATCTAAAAGCGTATAATGTTTAATCACATCTTTCAGCTTTGAAATTCGCCCATCGTGCATGTATGGAAAACTATATTCAATGTTGCGAAGCGTTGGCACCATAAAAAGTAATGAGTCCTTTTTATTACCAGTTATTGTCATTCTTCCAAAATCAAGTAGATCAGTATCAATCGGGAGACCATTGGATTTAAAGTCATCGCTTGCAAAAAATGGTGGTTTATGACAAGACGCACAAAATTTCGTGAAAAGCTTCAATCCATTCGCTTCTTGATTAGTAAAAACAGCTTTCTCTTCACCGCGTTTCACCTTATCGTATTTAGAATTTGCCGAAACAAGTGCTACAGTAAATTGCGCAAGGGCTTTTACCAAATGAAAAGGTCGAATATCGTCCGTTCCAAAAGTGCGTTTAAATGCTGCCGAATAGATGGGAGAGCGATCCAAGCGATACATTAAGGAGTCCAAGCGCATATCCATTTCGGCAACATGCGTTATCGGATTAATCGCTTGCGCATTTAAATTCAAGACGCCACCATCCCAATGAAATAGTTTTCTCCATGCTAAATTCGCTAAGCCCGGCGCATTCCTGTTCCCTATTCTACCTTCTATTCCGTGACTAGTTTTGTGATCAACATGTGCAAATGCGGTGAATTGTAAGTGGCAAGAAGCACAAGAAATTGAGGAGTCACGCGAAAGAATCGGATCATAAAACAAGGCCCTACCCAATTCAAATTTTTCATAGTCTAAGGGATTACCTTTGAAATTATAACTTGGCTTTGGCCATTCCTTTGGTTGATAAAATGGATGGGGCATCCCGTTTTTAAGTGTAAAAGCGAGTACAGAAAAGCCAAAAAAACAAATAAACAAGAATCTTGAACTATTCATACCCTTTTTTAATTAAAACATGCCGCTAGGCCCTGCAAAATTAAAAAGGCTTCTTTACCAGGCAACATTAAATGATGTGTTTTTTTTAAAGAAATGACATCCGGAAAAAGCAAGCTCAATTCAAATTGGATATATGAATCAAGAAGATCTACTTGTACCTGTTGAGCACTTGCATAGGGAAATCGATAGCCACCTAGGTGAAATTCAAAATCATGCGTTTTTGTTAAAACCAAACTGCTTTTTCCTGCCAATTTCAAGTTGACATAACCGGTATTCCACGCCCAATACATCCCAAGTAAAGGATCGTAGGCGTTTTCCAATTCTCCAGATACAATTTTACTACTGTCTAATCCTAGCGTAAATGAAACGTCGTCATAGTTAGAAATTTCTAAATTTTTAAAAAAAACATGCGTGGATGAATCGGCTAAATCATAAAAAATCAAGGTGTCAATTTCAGTAATGCCACCACTAAGTTTTTCTCTGAAGCGGAAATCCGAAAAATACATTTTTAGGGTAGAAAAACTAATGGAATCCTTGTTTTCGGTTAAATACACCTGTTCTAACTCGAGGGCTTTATTATCCCAAGACGGTATGATTCTAAGTTGCCCATAGCAAGTTAAGGAGAAGAAAAAACTAATTAGAAAAAGGTGGAAAGCAACTTTCATTTTTTATGTCGAGGCCCTCCTTCCAAAACCCTTGTAAAAAACCCATTTAATTGCTTCCGTTCCTTTGCAGAACATTGGCTTTTTATATCCTTAAAGTAAAGATAAGTCATTTTATCTAGTTCATATTGATTGGCACTAATTAGCTTTAGAATACTATCCGCTTGACTTTCGGGAAGTTCATTTTCAAAAGACAAGAGCAATTGTGCGCGAAGTTTTTTTGATTTATCCATCAACGTTTTCTTCTTGTTGAAATGAATCAACTCTTTGCGATTTATTTCCTTTGCTCGCGCATCTTCTATGTTAAGAATGTTCACGATTCTTGGACGTGGGTGTGGCCTATGTTGAAAAAACATAAACGCAATCAAACCTATATTAATAGTTACCAATATCCAAATTATCACCTTGTATTTTTTCATTTTAATTGTTTTATATTAATTCCATTCTTCGAAATACTCTGTGTTTTCTATGTTAATTTTCTTCGTTTGATTTGAATACAATACAGCAAATAAATTGATTGAAATTAGCAATGCAATGGCAGCTGCTGCATAATAAAAATGAATAGATGGAGCTTGCGACTGAGAAGGAATCATCGCTAATTTCTTCGCTAATTCCTCCGAAACTTCAATTCTTGAAGAAAATGTAAAGTCTTCTAATTCTTTCATAATTTGATTATTTTTTTCAAATTCACTCGTGCTCTAAAAAGAAGTGATTCTACCGCTGAAATGGATAAATTCATGGATTGAGCAATTTCCAAATAACTAAATTCTTCCATTGTAAACATGGTAAATGCTATGCGTTGGTTTTCTGGTATGTGCTGTAATATATTTCTCATTCTTGTTTCTTCTTCATCCTGAATAAGTTCCGCATCTGTACTTTGGGAGCTTAGGAAAAAATCGACTTTTTCAAGTGGAACGTTTATCCCTTTTCGCTTTTGACGCAGATCCCTCCGAGTTTTTTCTTTGCATTTATTTAAAGTTATACTGTAAACCCATGTGGAAATTTCACTTGCCCCTTTAAAATTAGGGAGTCCTTTAAATACGGCAATGAAAACCTCTTGTGTAATATCCTCCGCATCTTCTTTGTTTCCAGTTAAATGATAGGCAAGATTTAGAACTTTTCCAGACAACATGAAGATTAATGTATTAAACTCCTTCGCCTCACCGCTTCTTAATTTATCTAGATCCACCATCAATCAAACTATTTGTTACTTAATTGCTTGAAAACTTGCGTAAAGGTATTATTAAAGGTACTGATTAATAAAATAGCAAGGAAAGAATAGAGCTATTCGCGAAGAATTAACAAAGGATAGAATACACAAATTGCTTAAATTAATAAAAAGCTTTTTTCCTAAAAAACAATTATACTAATTTCAAATCAACCAACGATTTTGCTGTTTCCTGAACCGCTTGAACGGAAGAGATAGGAGCTATTTTCAAGTCTTTTTTCATTTTGTCGTTGTTAACAACATAAAGTAAGCCCAACTCATCTTTCACCATACGGATCGTTTTATCAAACAAAGAAGCAATCTTTACCAACCAATTAGGCAATTCTCTCGCCTTCAATTTGTTTTTGTATTCAGGACAAGCATCGAGTACTGCAAGAGCAACATCCTTCATCCATAAGGATTCATTCACAATGGCATATCGTTGTCCGATGGAAATTTCGTTTTCTAAGGCATTGAAGTGAGCCGCAGCCACATCCCTCACATCGATAATTGGGAAACCCATTTTTGGTGTACCTGGAAATTTTCCTTTCATCATCTTTACGATAATATCTGCACTCGTACCAATTTCTTTATTCAAAATCGGTCCTAATACAAAGCCGGGATTAATAACTGTTATTTTTAAGGAAGGATTTTCTTTTGCATACTGCCACATATCTTGCTCTGCGAGTGTCTTACTTTTTGCATAGGCACTTACTAAGACTCCACTGTTGAGGTTTGTAAAATCAGCTTCGTCGAAATTTATTTTTCCTTTCTCATGTCCATATAAAATGGCAGCAATCGAAGAAGTTTGAACAACACGAGAAATATTATTGGCCAGTGTCGCATCCATAACGTGCTTAACACCATTACGTGCTGGCATTATTACATCGTCTTCGTGTTTTGGAATTCCCAAAGGAAAAGGAGAGGCGACGTGTAATATTGCATCGCATCCTTTCATTGCTTCTTGCCAATTATCGGGGCTATTTAAATCGCAATGAAAAACTTTTAATGACTTGAGTGCCTCTACACCGAGCACTTTTTCAATCGTTTTTTTTACCTCATCTTCCTTTTGTTGATTCCGAGTTGTACCTGTAATCTGATACCCTCTCTTAATTCCTTCGATGGTAATGTGCGTTCCGATAAAACCAGAGATTCCACTAATAAAAATATTTTTCATGCCTTGTTTCCTAAAGATGTTTTGAGCAAAATAGCCCTGTAAATTTTACCTTCATTGTTGAAGAAAAATCATTTCGTTTTGATTGATAATCCAACTTCTTTTTGAAGATGCGCAAAATTACTTTTTTTCTTTGAATGCAATTAACCTTATACGGTATGCACATGTATAAATTTCGCTCTTCGCATCTTTTTATTTCCTAAAGACGATAGGCAAGATTAAGAACTCTCCCAGAAAACGTTGATTTTTTATTTAATCGTAATCGAAAAAATCATGACTGAATTTCCACCACCCCCAGTTTTTAATTGAAGAAAAAAAAAGATTATTTGAATGGAGGATTAAATGAAATTATTTAGCCGCTTTTATTTCTTTTTTCAAGGCTTTTATTTCAGTTTTAGCTCTTCGACGCTCTGCTTTAACACCCTGTTTTTTTATGCTCTTGAAATACGAAAGTGACCGATCAAATTGACCTGTTTTTTTAGTAATATACCCCATCAGAAAAAGCGCATCAATGTGATTTGGAGACCTTGTTAATAGTTTAAGTAAGGCCATTTCACTCTCTATTAAGTTTTCCAGTTTGTAGTTCACCTTACCCAAAAGATACAAGCTGTTTGGATCAGCGGCATAATTTTGTGCGTAAGCATTAGCGAAATCTAAGGCAACAAAGGGGCCTTGATCCATATCCGTACTAAGCAACCAAACATCGATATAGTTACAAATTTGCTTGTAGAGAAATTCAGGGTCTTCAATGGGATTATTTTCACTTTTCAACCACGGCTTACTTACTCTTTGGGAATCATCAATCCATTTTAATATAAAAGGATTGGCGGCATCTAATCTTTTTAGATCGAGTAATAATTGTATCCTCTCTGTAAAAAAATCAACCCTTGCAGGATGATCAATTCTGCCCCTTTCACATATTTTTAAGGCCATTTGGATCGACTCTTCATCAATCACTCTAAAGTCTTCCTTCGTTGCATCGTATTCTTGCTGGCCCACGCCTCTATTTCGGTAATAAACGAATTTGGCTAAATACAAATCGGCATCCTTAGGGCTTGCAGCTTCCCAAACTGAAATAAATTTTTCAATGGCATCGCGGTCGTTTTGTTTAACTAATTTATTAAAATCGTTCCATTTGGTTTGACCAATAACAAAAGAGCTGAGGATAAGAAAGGTTAAAATGGTAAGCGTTTTCATACTGTTAATCTTAGTTTCGTAATAGAATAGTTTAAGCATCTTTATGATGTTAAGGTTAAGTTTTTAATTTTTTTTTACTATTGTCCTGTAAAAATCAAAAGTAAGTAAAACATACATAAAAAAGGCCAAGAGCATCTATAAATAAAGGCCCTCTTCATTAAATCCTGATAATTCGACTGAAAACAATTCAAATAGAACGTAAGTAAATGGCCTTGTAACTTCGGATCTTTACTCTTTTTCGGTGTTTATTAATACATTTGCAGATAACATCTAAACGAAAGAACCATGAATTTTGAACTACCCGAATTAGGCTACTCCTATGCTGCATTAGAACCGCACATTGATGCGCGCACCATGGAAATCCACCATAGCAAGCACCACCAAGCATATACCACTAATTTAAACAATGCGATTGCAGGTACTGAATTAGAAGGAAAGTCTATTGAAGAAATACTAAAAGTATGCAAAGACAAACCTGCCGTGAGAAACAATGGAGGAGGATTTTGGAATCATAATTTATTCTGGGAATGCCTATCTCCAAATGGTGGCGGGCTTCCAAATGGAGCTTTAGCTGCTGCCATCAATGAAGCCTTCGGCTCCTTTGAAAACTTCCAAGCTGAATTTGCAAAAGCGGCAACAACCCGTTTTGGTTCTGGTTGGGCATGGTTATGTGTTAGCAGCGGAAAATTAGAAATTTGTTCTACGGCAAACCAAGACAATCCATTGATGGGAGAAGGTTGTTCGGGAACACCTATTTTAGCTTTGGACGTTTGGGAGCATGCATACTATTTAAACTATCAAAACAGAAGACCTGATTACATTACTGCTTTTTTCAATGTCGTTAATTGGTCAGTAATAGCAAGTAAATTTGATGCAGCGAAATAATTCTGCCCCTCTAATCATAAAAAAAGCGGCCGATTAAGTCGCTTTTTTTATTTTTAAAAGTTCACTTGTGCTTGTATTCGAATCAGATTTCCTCGCTGATAATTATCTTGTTTGGCATAATCCTCGAACCTTCTAGATGACATCGTGTACATGACCACCAATTCAAAGTTTTTATTTGGCTGCCACTCTGCCCCAATCTCCAATTCTTCAACCTTATAACTTCTGGCATCTAATTCATGTTTTTTTCCGCCGTCATATTTTTGATACCGCACAAAGGGAATTAATATTTGGCTTTTGAAGTCAATTTTGTACGATGCAGTGATAAACCCACCACTTAAACGCTGATTGGTTATGGAATCCGATAATTTATCAAACTCAGGTCCTGTGCCGACATTGTACTCGGCTAGAATTCCAAAAGGCTTGGGATAAAGGACAAATGATGCTCCAATTCGCTCATCCAGAAACGTTTTATCGAAATTCGATTTTACACCACTAGAAAGTGTTGATAGGGTATATACTCCTTTGTATGCTTGAATTCCAGTCTCAATTATCTGATTTTTTATAGCAAAAGGATAACTAATACGGGCAACCACATGACGATTTTTATTTAATTCTGGCTTATTTGCTGTTTGTCCATTGTAAATGCCTATTCCGAAAACGCCATAATCACCTGAGCCTTTGAGCCCTTCACTGACTAAGGCGGAATAGCGTTTTCTAATTTTTGTTGGGGCGTAATAGAAAAACACACCTAAATCCCGTTCATTACTAACTGCTGAATTTGTGGCGTCAGCGCGGTCTAGGGGCAATCGATTTTGCGAGGATTGCATATTCTCAAATCCAAAAGGAACTTTACTTTGACCTATTCTAAACCTAAATTGATTTTCTTTGTCTATGCCCACATCAAAATAAGCATCCCTAAGTTGCGCAAAATTCAAATTCGTTGAAACAGGTGCACTGGCAAAATCCGGTTGAATGTAAAAATATACCCTTGGGTTGACTTGACCATAAATAATAAGGCGAACACGACGGAAGAAAAAACCATTATCGCCGCCCCAACTTTTGTCACACTGCTCGCACGATAGATTTTCATTTGTTTGTAAAAGTCCGTTGTAACGCACTTGAGCATAGCCTCGAATATTAATGGCTTCAAACCACTTTTTGGTCATCACTGTACTTTTTTTTGTGGTATCTTGAACTGTCTGCTGAGCCCATAGATTAGTTCCTAAAAAAAAGATAATAAAAAGAATAGGTGCCTTCATAAATATGAGTATTTTTCTCCAAAGCTAACTACTTAACATATCCTTAATAATTCCTTAATCTATATTTAACTTAAAAGTAATTTTGGTAATCTTTTGGTAACATACAAATTCGAAAACATAGCCGCTATCAATTAATACCCCAAAAAAAAATCTTATGTTGAGCTTTCGCAAGCCTTTCTGTTTTTTTCCAATGTTATGTTTAGGTTAAGAAAACATATTAAGACCCTACTTTACCCACAAGACCATAACTTTGAGTAAAAATTAAAGATATGGCCGGAATTTTAAGTTACTTTTTACCAAAAGACAGGGTTTTTTATTCGCTTTTTGAAGAAGCAGGAGATAATTTAGTGAGCATTTCACAGAAACTCTTACAAGTGGTACAAGAACCAGATTTTAATAAGCGCGCGGTACTTATTAAGGACATGTCAGATTTAGAACATGCTAACGATAATGTCACCCATAAAATTTTCGTGGAATTAGGACGGAATTTCATCACTCCTTTTGACAGGGAAGATATCCATGCCTTGGCATCTGCATTAGATGACATTGCCGATTATATCTTTTCAGCGGGAAAAAAAATTAATTTCTATCACATCGATCCTATTTCAGATATAGGGATTCAGAAAACAGCTGAGGCTATTCACGATTCAACCATTGCAGTTAAACAAGCCGTAATGGAACTTAGAAATTTAAAAAATACTCAGAAAATAATTGAGTGTGTGATAAAAATTAACAGCTTAGAGAACGAAGCTGATACTCTTTTCGATATGAATATTGAGAAATTATTTGCTTCAGATGTTGATGCCAAAGAGCTAATCAAGCGACGTGAATTATATCAAGTCATGGAGACAGCAACCGACAAATGCGAGGATGCAGGAAATGTGATTGAATCTATTGTTGTGAAATACGCTTAATTTTTCTTAACTAGCACCTACTGTATGTTTACATTATTAATTGTTGTTATTGCGATTGCCTTAATATTTGACTTAGTAAATGGTTTCCACGATGCAGCTAATTCTATTGCTACGGTGGTTTCAACAAAAGTACTTACACCATTTCAAGCCGTGATTTGGGCAGCAACTTTTAACGTAATTGCATTTTGGGTTTTTGATATGAGTGTGGGGAACACCGTTGCAAAAACGGTAGATAACAACGCTATCGACCTTTGGGTTATTCTAGCAGGACTATTAGCTGCCACATTTTGGAACCTCCTCACCTGGCGGCTAGGTATTCCGTCATCATCCTCACACACTTTAATTGGTGGTTTTGCGGGGGCAGCTGTTGCGCATGCTGGATGGGACGTCATTGCTGGAGGTGAAATCCTTAAAGTTGTTCTATTTATCTTTTTAGCGCCGTTAATCGGAGGTTTTATCGCCTATCTAATTGCTGTTGTAACCATTAGCCGTTCCTTTTGGAAGAAAATGTTGGTTATTTTAACCCTTTCAGGCATAACTATCTCATTTATGCAATACATGATCGACTTTATGGATATGAAGCCCATCATGTTATACATCGTTATCGGTATGATCAGTGCATTTATTGTGGTGTATACGTGGTTTGAACTTATGCATGGTAAAAAACCTTCTGCCGTTAAGGAAGCTAACATGCATAAAAAACTGCAACTACTTTCCTCAGCAGCCTTTTCCTTAGGGCATGGTGGGGCAGATTCACAAAAAGTAATGGGTATTATCTGCGCTGCGCTTCTTGTTTATGGTAACCTAGGAAGACAAGGCAAATTAGAGGATAAAATTCCAAAAGATCTGCAAATCACTGAATTAATGCAAATTGAATTTCATAAAGAAGGCAAACTTGAAAAATACAAACCAGAGGCAGCAAAATTAGGTGACAAAGTATATTACGTTGAACATAAAGCTATTGTTGATGCTAGTTCTGGTATCGTAGTATATGATAAAGATGGGAAACGTACTCCGGAGGCAACAATGGATAGCTTACCAAGTTTCAAAGAAATTGATGGAAAACTGAAAAAAATAGAAATTTTTACCCTTGGTGACGCCTTGTGTGATGCCTCAAGTAGAGATACCATTTTTAATAAAAAGGCATTAAATAAAAAGTATGTTTATGCTGGTATTTTTAATAACTACATCGATCTCAAAACATATAACTTAAGAGAAGGATTTAAAATTAAAACTAAAGTTCATTCGGAAACAATGCCTTTTTGGATTGCCTTCGGGTGCTATTTGATGATTGGTTTGGGAACATTAATGGGTGGATGGAAGATTGTGAAAACTATGGGAACCAAAATAACTAAAGTTACTCCGCTTGAAGGAGTCTGTGCTGAAACGGCTGGTGCATTAACCTTATTCACTGTTTCTCAATTCGGCATTCCTGTTTCTACTACCCATACCATCACGGGTTCTATCATTGGAGTTGGTGCAACAAAGCGTCTTTCCGCAGTGCGTTGGGGCGTAACCATAAACTTACTTTGGGCGTGGATATTAACCATACCGGTTAGTGCAATTCTAGCAGCTTTGATTTACTACCTCATCATTTTGGTTAAATAACTAAAAGAGCACCGTAATTTTATTTTAATTAATCTATTGTTAAGTTATTGTTAGTTCTATTTTTTTTTCTACATTAGCCTTTCAATTTAATTCTTTATTCTTATGAAAAAAATCTTACTTTCTTTTAGCGCCTGTTTAATGGTTGCTTACGCTTCTTCCCAGGTTATTTGCAAGGGCGTTTCTCCCTCAAATATTGCTGGAAACTACACCTTCAGTTGGGCTCCCCCTACGGGTGGATGGGGCACTCCGGATTTTCTTATCCCAAATACATTTGTAGAGGATACATTAATGATGGTAGATGATGGTACACCTGGTTTAAATGCACAAGGAAATCCTATTTCAGGAGAAGGTTGTAATCCATTAATCAATAATTTAACCGGTAAAATTGCAGTCATTTTTCGAAATACCTGTGAGTTTGGAGCCAAAGCGTTTAATGCACAAAATGCAGGTGCTGTTGGTGTTATTGTCGTAAACCGAAACCCAGGTGAATGGTTGAACATGGGTGCTGGAGTTGATGGAGCAAACGTAACAATCCCTGTCGTAATGCTAGACTTTACAGATGGAATGGATATCGTTGCAGAAATGCAAAATGGCCCTGTTGTTATGTTCCTTGGTAACAAAGTTGGTTTATTTCCTACTGATGGTGGACTAACACCTTCCACTACTTTAATTCCTAAGCAAGGTGGTGTTGTGTCTTTCTTGGCTCAAAATGGCACAGAATTTAATTTTGACCTCGGAGCTCGCATCTACAATTATGGTAATCAATCCCTTTCCGGAGTAACATTGAATGCTACCATTACCAATCCTACAGGAACCACCGTTTACAACAATACTGTTACCAATATCACACTTAATGTTGGAGATAGCGTTGACGTTGAACCGTCTCAAAGCAACAACCTTCCTCAATTCTCATTGTCTAACTATCCAACAGGACGTTATACCCTTACCTATACCTTGACTTCTTCAAGTGCAGACAGTGATCCTTCAGACAACTCTTTAAGTTATGATTTTGTTATTCAAGATTCACTTTACACCTTTGCGAATATAGATGTTGCAAGCGGAAATGCGGCTCCAAGTACCCATTACCGTCCTAGTACTAACAATGCGACATACGCCGTTTGTACTGTGCTAAAAGATGCAAACGCAAGTCGTATCGCAGCAGTAGGCGTTCATTTTTCAGCAACAACTGCTGCAAATACAGTTCCCTTGGATGGTGAAGAAATTGCCTTGTATTTATATAAGTGGGAAGATAACTTCGTTGATTTAAATGATGCTGGATTTGGATTTAACACATTGACGCAAGTAGCTGGTGGATATTACTATTTTCCGTCAGATCTTCAAGGTGAATTAGTTTACGGTGAATTTGACCAAGCAGTAGTTCTTGAAGATGGTGTGCGTTATTTAGCGTGTGCCCAAACCGTTAATTTAGACCTTTATTTAGGTTTTGATGGCGATCGCGACCACACATGGAACTACAATTGGTATGCACAACCAATGTCTCCAATTGAAAGCGATGGAGCGTATTTCGCAGCTGGATTTGGTGCAGATGTACCTAATGGACTTGTTCTACGCGTTATCGATGCTAACAACATTGGTCTAAATGAAACAAACACTATCAACGGTATGGCTTATCCAAATCCTACCACGGATAAAGTAACCGTTTCTATAGAAGGTGAAGGCTTAGCTAACTTAACTGTTACAGATATTTCTGGCAAGCAGGTTCTTACTCAATCATTAGATTTAGTAAACGGAAAATCAGCGGTGTCTATTGAGGCATTAGATGCTGGAGTTTACATATTTAACCTTGTGTTAGAGAATGGCAAAACGTCTCAATTTAACGTTGTAAAGCGTTAAACTAAACTTATACTGTTAAAAAGGGTTGGCTTCACCAACCCTTTTTTTTATGCCCTAACATTTGTCTGCATTAACTCCTTATCTTTGCTAACGAACATGGAAAAAAAGTCCTATACCGTTACCGCAGCATTACCTTATGCAAATGGCCCACTTCACCTTGGTCATATCGCAGGCGTTTACCTGCCAGCTGATATCTTTGTGCGATTTCTACGCTTGCAAAAACACGATGTTGCTTTTATATGTGGTAGTGATGAACACGGAGCTGCAATTACTTTGAGGGCAAAAAAGGAAGGGGTGAAGCCCCAAGAAATTGTAGACAAATACCATTCGTTGATTAAGCATAGTTTCGAAAAATTTGAAATTTCATTCGATATTTTTCACCGGACATCCTCAGCATTACATCACCAATACGCCAGTGAATTTTTTAAAACATTACACGAAAAAGGTGCTTTTGAAGAACAAAAATCACTTCAGTATTTTGATGCAACATACCAACAGTTTTTGGCAGATCGTTACATTACAGGGACCTGTCCAAAATGCCAGCATCCCAATGCTTATGGTGACCAATGTGAAAAATGTGGTGCTGATTTAAGCCCAACAGAATTAATTAACCCCACATCCACTTTGTCGGGAAATACCCCAGAATTAAAAGAAACCACGCATTGGTATTTACCGATGAATAAACATGAAGAATGGTTGCGTGAGTGGATCCAAAAAGGAAGTATGGAGGGGGAAATTATTCATGATCCTAAAACATGGAAAAACCAAGTTGTTGGACAATGCATGTCGTGGATTAATGGAGGTTTGCGTGCTCGCGCTATGACCAGAGATTTAGACTGGGGGATTCCTGTTCCACTACCAAACTCAGAAGGGAAAGTCTTATATGTTTGGTTAGATGCTCCAATTGGTTATATCTCAGCCACTCAACAATGGGCCTTAGATAATGGAAAAAATTGGAAAGATTATTGGTGTAAAGAAGAAGCGAGAGACAGAAAATTGATCCATTTTATTGGCAAAGACAACATCGTTTTTCACGCCATTATTTTCCCAATCCTATTAAAAGCACATGGAGATTTTATTTTACCTGAAAATGTTCCGGCATATGAGTTTTTAAACCTAGAGGGCGACAAATTTTCCACTTCCCGAAATTGGGCCGTTTGGCTACATGAATACCTTGAACACTACCCAAATAAAGTAGATGAGTTAAAATATGTTTTAACGTCTATTGCTCCAGAAAACAAAGACTCAGAATTTACATGGGCAGACTTCCAAACACGAATTAATTCAGAATTAGCCGATATTTATGGCAATTTTGTTAATCGCGTAACCGTGCTTATCCATAAATATTACCAAGGTGTAATACCTTCCGCTCACGAGCTGACTACTTATGACCAAAAAGTACTTTCTGAAATCGCAACGATTCCAGGTAAAATTTCAGACTTATTATATCAATATAAGATTAGAGAAGCGCAACAAGAGATGATGAACTTGGCAAGAATTGGGAATAAATACCTTGCCGATGAAGAACCATGGAAAGTTATTAAAAATGATCCTATACGGGTAGAAACCATCCTTAAAGTAGCACTTCAAATCACTGAAAAGCTTGCTTTGTGTTCACGAGTATTTTTACCAAAAACAGCGGAAACATTGCTAAATATGCTTCAAATCAAGTGTGAGGATTGGGAAGTAACCAAGTCCTTGCTCATATCCGGAAATAGTATCGGAACGCCCACCATTATATTTGAAAAAATTACAGATGAATGGGTAGAGCATGAGAAAAGCAAGTTGATTACAAGTCCAATTACGAATTCTAAATACCCCATCATGAAAGAATTAATCTCCTTCGAAGATTTCACTAAAATGGACCTTCGCATTGGTCACGTGATAGCGGCCGAAAAAATGGAAAATGCAGATAAACTACTCGTTTTGAAGGTCGATACAGGAATTGATGAACGAACCATCGTTTCTGGAATTGCAAAGCATTACGACGCCGCAGCAATCCTTGGAAAGAAAGTGGTTGTGCTTATGAATTTGGCACCACGAAAAATTAAAGGGGTTGAATCGCATGGAATGCTCTTAATGGCTGAAAATAGCGAAGGAGAATTAAGCGCTTTAATCAGCGACCGAGATTTTGATTTTGGCGTAACAATAGCATAGACAACTGTTTACTATAGTTAGAAGAAGGCGAAATTTAATTCTTCGCAGTCACCACCACTAGATATAACCTTTGTCTTTTGCCCAACTACTTAATTGAGCGGCATTTGTGAATCCTAATTTCTTTAGAATGTTATGACGGTGTGTTTCAATTGTTCTATGCGAAACAAATAATTTTTCAGCAATAATCTTCGACGTCAGACCCTGTGCAATGTGTTTAACAATTTCAATTTCTTTCATCGTCAGAGACTTTTTTGAATCCTCATCCTCCACATTTAGTAAAGAAGTAAAATTTCGATCTTTAATTTCTGCTGAAATGAAAATTTCACCATTATAAACGGCATGAATGCCGCTAATTAACTCTGTCTTATTCGTGTTTTTGGTTAGATAACCTTTAGCGCCTATAGATAGAAACTTCTTAACATAGGTAATATCATCATGTAAGGAAAGCCCAATAATCTTAGTTTTAGGCAAAGTATTGGTTATTTTAATGGCTGCCTCTATCCCACTTCCGGCACCTAGATTTATATCCATTAAAATAATATCTGGTCGCAAACTCATCGCCGCATCAAAAGCATTGGATTCTGAATCTGCTGTTCCTACTACATAAATGGAAGGTGCGTCTTTCAATAAAGCAGACCAAGCTTCACTAATTAGTTGATGATCATCAACAATTAAAACCTTGATTGTTGTTTCCATAAATTGGTATTTTGAACTAAATTAACCATTTAAGGCCTCAGCACCACCAACTATTTCTAAAATTTCATTAGTAATCGCAGCTTGACGTGCTTTATTGTAGGTTAATTTCAAGCTTTTTTGAAGGTCTTTGGCGTTGTCTGTTGCTTTATGCATCGCAGTCATTCTAGCGCCATGCTCAGATGCATTAGAATCTAATAAGGCCTTAAACAATTGTATTTTGAGAGATTTGGGAATAAGGACTGACACTAATTCTTGTTTATTCGGTTCGAATACATAATCAACCGTGTTCGAATTATTCTCTGGAATTGGAGTAATGAGGGGTAAAAATTGTTCTACCTCTATCGATTGACTGGCAGCATTAATGAAACTATTATACACGACAACAATTTTACTGAACTGCTGTTGCTCATACAAAGACATTACTTGCGTGGCGATAAGCCCAGTGCGTTCAAAGGTAAGATCTAAAAAAATATCCTCTACGATCGCTAATTCGTCATTTATAAAATAATTTGGCGTTTTTTTTATGACGTCTTTCACTTTTTTACCAAGACATAAGACCTTAACGTCAAACGCTTGATAATCTGAAGCGATTAAGTGCTGGACTTTTTTTATAATATTATTATTAAATCCACCACACAAGCCTCGATTAGACGAAATAGCAACAATCAAGATGCTTTTGCTATCGTTTACTTGGGATAGCTTATTCTCAGAAGCATCCGCAACAGCGCTAAGATTACCAAGAATTTCCTTTAATTTACCAGCATACGGGCGTAATTTAGTAACAGCATCTTGTGCACGTTTCAATTTTGCAGCAGAAACCATTTTCATAGCAGAAGTTATCTGCATGGTTGATCCAACTGACGCTATTCTATTCCGTATTTCCTTTAAATTGGCCATAGTATTAAATGTACAACATGCCTCAGAGGCAATTCAAATTCAATTAGTATTTCTCTGCAATTTCCTTAGCGCATTTGGTTAAAACATCCGTAATTTCATCCGTATATTTCCCTGCTTTCAAGGCCAATAAAACGTCTGGATGTTTTGCTTGCAAGAAATTAAGGTATTCTTTCTCGAACGCTTTAACTTGATTAATAGGAACACGTTGAATTAACCCTTTCGTTCCAACAAAAATAATGGCTATTTGCTGTTCAACTGGGTAAGGATCTCCTTCTCGTTGCTTCAGAATCTCAACATTTCGCGAGCCCTTATCTAGTACCGACTTTGTTGCGGCATCCAAATCAGAACCAAATTTTGCAAATGCTTCTAATTCACGGTATTGAGCCTGGTCTAATTTCAAGGTTCCAGCCACTTTTTTCATCGATTTAATTTGGGCAGAACCACCAACACGTGAAACAGAAATTCCAACGTTAATAGCAGGGCGAACACCCGCGTTAAATAAATCCGACTCTAAGAAAATTTGTCCATCAGTAATCGAAATTACATTCGTTGGAATATAAGCAGAAACGTCACCTGCTTGTGTCTCAATAATTGGCAATGCAGTAAGAGAACCGCCACCTTTCACTAAAGGGCGAAGTGACTCTGGTAGATCATTCATTTGACAAGCGATCGTATCATCGCCGATAATTTTTGCTGCACGCTCTAACAAACGAGAGTGAAGGTAAAATACATCACCTGGATATGCCTCACGTCCTGGTGGACGACGAAGTAATAAAGAAACCTCACGATACGCTACAGCTTGCTTTGATAAATCATCAAAAACAATAAGAGCAGGCCTTCCTGAATCCCTAAAAAACTCCCCAATTGCTGCACCAGTCATTGGAGCATAAAACTGCATTGGAGCAGGATCCGAAGCATTAGAAGCCACAACTGTTGTGTATGCCATTGCGCCTGCATCCTCAAATTTCTTAACGATACCTGCCACCGTGGATCCTTTTTGACCTATCGCAACATAAATGCAATATACAGGTTCACCACGATCATAGAATTCTCGCTGATTAATAATAGTATCGATAGCAACTGTCGTTTTACCTGTCTGACGGTCACCGATAATTAATTCTCTTTGTCCACGACCAATTGGAATCATGGAATCGATCGCTTTAATACCTGTTTGTAGAGGCTCAGTAACTGGCTGACGGAAAATA
>Ga0208858_1000122_pt1 | contig 18297 bp, 13 predicted proteins | sample LakMenEpi16Nov12_FD_150704 | JGI IMG/M metagenome (GOLD analysis project Ga0208858, IMG submission 150704) | Freshwater microbial communities from Lake Mendota, WI - 16NOV2012 deep hole epilimnion (SPAdes) | ecosystem: Environmental > Aquatic > Freshwater > Lake > Epilimnion/Euphotic zone ...
ATTGACCGATGGTTTGTGGATATTTTTATCCCTGTAGCGTAGCGGTTCCTTTTAGGAACTACGGTCAGAAACGGTAAGTTCTACCGAGATTGCCTGTGGAGCGGAAAAACCTCTTAGAAGCCATTCTAAGACCGTGATGAAGCAGGAAGTAAACACTAAGGTTATCGCTGTCCAGATGTGTCTAGACTTTGGTAATTTTGGGTAAGTTTTATAGAACGGAACGGAAAAAGATAGGAGAGAACACAGTGAATACAGCGATTGCAAGTCCCCGTTGGCAAGATCTAGTCAGCCCCCATACTGGCGTTATCCGCTCCTTAGATAGATTCACCAAGCCTTATACAGAGTTCGATTTTCCCGTTTTGTGGCAAGCCGAATTAGCCAATTTTCAGCTTCGTAAACAGTCTGATGATTTACGCTACGGTGTCGGTAGGGGCATGACGGATGAACAAGCCATTTTTGGGGCTGTGGGGGAAGCTATAGAAAGATACTGCGGTGGTATTGTTGATTATCGGCAAATAATTGTTAGTAGCTACGAAGAATTAGGTAATCGTGCCGTCCCTTCGACCGTTTTTTCTCCTTTTTCTGACCAACAATACTCTCACCCAACTTTCCCTTTCCCGGCCTTTAATCCCACAACGCAGACTTCGTGGATGAATGCCCTTTCCTTAACCAGTAAGCAACAGGTTTTAGTTCCAGCCTTCTTGGTTTATTTAGACTGGGGTGGCGACCAACCAGGAGATCATATTTTACCTATTAGTTCTAACGGTATGGCTAGTGGACCATCTTGGGAGTTTGCTGCCTACCGGGGTTTGTGTGAATTAATTGAGCGTGATGCTTTCATTATTACCTGGTTAAATCGCCTCCCTGCCCCACGCATCTATTTTGACCACCTACCAGGAATTGAGACGGAAATTGCTCGCCACTACGCCCGATTTGGCATTGAGTTAGTTGTCTTCGAGTTAACTACTGATATTCAAGTCCCAGTTTTCATGGCCATGTTAATTGACCGTTCGGGCAAAGGTCCCGCTGTGTCCACTGGTATGGGATGTCATCTTGATGCACCAACGGCTTTCCACAAGGCAGTTTTTGAAGTTTGTCAAGCTCGCTTTGGTGACATAGAACGGATGAAAACTGGCGCTGGGGCTAATCTCCATCAATATAGTGATATTCAGAATTTAGATGATCACAACGCTTTTTTTTACACGACGGCTCGGCTAGGTGAGTTGGATTTTCTATTTCACCATGACCAATCTTGCCAAGTTGAATATTTACCAACTTACGAATCTGAGTCTGAAGCAGAGAATTTGCAATCAGTAGTTGCCAAGTTAAATTCAGTAGGTGTTGAACCTTATGTAGTGGAAATTACTGCCCCTGATATCGCCTCTCTTGGTTTTCGAGTGGTGCGGACTTTAGCCAGTGAAATAGTCCCTATCTATTTTGGTTATGGACAAGAACCACTGGGGACTCGGCGGTTATTCGAGGTCCCAGAAAGGTTGGGTTATGGTGGCCGACGGACTAAAAATGACTTAAATCCCTGCCCACATCCTATGGCTTAAAACAGCCGTCAGCGGGTTGTTGATTAAACAAACGAGGAAATTAGCACAATGCACACAGCCAATGAACCTCTGGAGTTAGCTCTTCTCTATCATTTAAACTCTCCAGTCCCTAAAAGTTATGTTAAGCGGGTTCCGGCTACTGAACTGCGATATCTGCCGGAAGCTCCTTTTCTGGAATTGCCACAAGCACCACGTGATAACCCGCTGTCTGAGCTTTTAGCGCGACGTACTTCTGTGCGATTATTTGAGCATCAGGTAATGCCACTTGTCGCCTTAGCTCAACTGCTCGACTCAGGATGTGGACTCAACGGACTGCGGGAAGTGGATGGTCAATGCTATGAGGCTCGTAACTCTCCTTCTGCGGGGGGACTTTATCCTCTGGAGGTGTTCGTATCCACACAAGCGGTAGCAGGTTTGGTTAGCGGACTATATCACTATGAACCTCGCGGACACGGGTTACATTGGGTAAATGATGCAGTCCCAACAGATTTTGTAGAACCATTATTGCAGCAGGATTACATTCTCAATGCCAATGCTCTGTTTGTATTCACATCGGTTTTTATGCGTTCAATGGGCAAATATGGGGCGCGGGGCTACCGCTTTGCTCTTTTAGAAGCTGGTCATCAAGCCGAAAATATCTGTTTAATGGCTGGGCAATTGGGACTGGATAGTCTCTGTATTGGTGGATTTGATGATATGAGTTTAAACGCTATGTTGGGTATTGATGGAGAACGTCATGCTGCTCTTTATTGTGTTGCTGTTGGGAGGAAGGGATAATTTTTTTAGGCTTCGCCCCGCTTCGCTAACACGCAGAGTCTCAGAGGCTCAGAGAGGAGGAGTTTGAGGAATTTTTCTTTACTGTCATTAGGGACTTCCAAATAAAAAAATGTCCCAAAACTAACGCAAAAACCCTCTCTATTTCTTCTCTCTCTGTGTTCTCTGTGCCTCTGTGGTTCGTTTATTCATTTATTTATTGGGATAATTTATTTCCCGGAAGTCCCTTAGCAGCTATGACTTAAATATTGCTAAATTAACAAAGGATGCAACTATCTCATTCAATATGGTATCTACTCCTATAAGATTCTCGGATATTCAAGGTCATTGGTCCCAAGGGTTTATTGAAGCTTTAGCAGCACGGCGAATTCTCAGTGGGTATTCTGATGGAACTTATCGCCCTAATAACTCTGTGACTCGTGCTGAATTTGCAGCTATTATCGCTGCAATTTTTTCCCTGCCTGTCAAACGGGAATATGTACCTTTTGTAGATGTTCCCCAGACGCATTGGGCGATAAACGCGATTAAAAAGGTCTATGAAACTGGATTTTTAACGGGTTATCCAAATCGGCGGTTTGGGATAGATGAAGGTATTGCTAGAGGTGATGCTTTAGTAGCAATGGTCAATGGCTTAGAACTTGCTGGTCAAGTTGACCTAGATTTAGTAAGTAAACTAGCAGAAATTTATCAAGATGGATCTTTAATTCCTTACTATGGGATTAATCAAGTCGCGTTAGCAACTCGTGCTGGTTGGGTAGTTAGTTATCCGAACAGAAAAATACTTAATTACAAAACAGCCGCTACTCGTGCAGAAGTCGCAGTAATGGTTTATCAGGCTTTAGTATATTTAGGAAAAGCGGAAAAAATCCCGACTGATTATATTGTTGTTCCTCCAACCATCCCTAAACCTACAACTGCTCATACTGTTAAGCTAAATCATCGGCGGGAATTTCGGGGGGCTTGGGTTGCGTCTGTATGGAATAGTGATTGGCCTTCTCGACCGGGACTGGCTGTGGAACAGCAAAAAGCCGAATTATTAGCGATTATTAAACAGTTACAAGCTTTGAATTTCAATGCTTTAGTTTTGCAGGTAAGACCAGAAGGTGATGCTTTATATGCTTCGGAATTAGAACCTTGGAGTGCTTGGATAACGGGAACTCAGGGAAAAGCCCCATCACCATTTTATGATCCTTTGGAGTTTGCGATCGCCGAATGTCATCAACGCAATATTGAATTACACGCTTGGTTTAATCCTTATCGTGCTAGAGCAAATAGTCGAGTTTCTACCGTTCGTCCCCACATTGCAGTTACAAACCCCGAAGTTGTTTATCAATGGGGTACTCAACAATGGATGGACCCCGGTGCAAAAATCGTTCAGGACAGAGCATACAACGTCATTATTGATGTTGTCCGTCGTTATGATTTAGATGCTATTCATTTAGATGATTATTTTTACCCCTATCCCATATCTGGTCAACCTTTTCCTGATCATAAAACCTACGCAGCATATCAAACCAGTGGGGGTAAACTAAATATAGAAGATTGGCGACGCGAAAACGTCAATCAAATGGTATTGCGACTTTCTCAAGGAATTAAAGCCACCAAACCTCATGTAAAGTTTGGAATTAGTCCCTTTGGTATTTATCGTTCTGGAGAACCTGGGGGAATTGTCGGTTTAGATGCCTACAGTGTCCTCTATGCAGATTCTAAAAAATGGTTACAGCAAGGCTGGATAGATTATATTGCTCCTCAACTCTACTGGCGTACGGACCAAACCAAACAAGCCTATCAAACTTTACTGCAATGGTGGACCGAAATCAATACTAAACAGCGTCACATCTATGCAGGTAATAATCTCGGACAATTAGATGGTAAGGAATGGAAAAATAGCGAAATTGCCAAGCAAATTCAGATTTCTCGGAATTTAGCAGGTAATTTGTCTTTAGGTAATATCTTTTTTAGTATGACTGGCATTCAGGAAAATCGCCAAGGCATCGCTGACCAATTTAAAACCTATTATCCCACACCTGCCTTAATTCCCACTATGTCATGGCAAAGTTCCATTACGCCACCACCTCCCAAAAACCTCAACTTTATGGATGGTAAATTAAACTGGGAACCAGGAGATGATCAACTTGTGCGTTCTTGGACTCTGTATTTGCAAAATAGCAATAATTGGCTAATTCAACGCATTTTATCCGCTGGTACTACCTTTGCGACAGTTCTACCAGGAACTTATGCAGTCTGTGCTGTAGATAGATTAGGGAATGAAAGTGCAGGTATGATGATTACCGTAACTTGATAATTAGCAAGTTGGGTTTTCTCCTGTCAACCCAACTACTTTTTAACTTATGTTTTTTCCAAAACCTATAAGTTTTTTCAATCAGATTTTCAAAAAAAAGCGCATTCCTCTCTATTGTCAATAATCTTGAGAATATTCTCAATAATTGCCCCTAAAAACGTTCATTTCCGGACTTGATATTCTCAACTATTTTTTTTACAATAATTTTGATTATAATCCAACGGGTATTTTTTATTTAATTTATTAACACATCAAACTAACATTTAGCAAAATTCTCAAAATAAATATGAACTCGGTAGATATATAATTAGTCTACTGAGTTTTTTTATTTATTGGTACTGAGTAATTATATGAATGAAAGTAGTTCTTCTATTCCTCATAAAATTATTGGTGTTGCTGTTATTTGGAATGACCAAAAACAGATTCTAATTGATAGACGACTTCCTACTGGGACAATGGGTGGTTTATGGGAATTTCCAGGGGGGAAAATTGAAGTTGGTGAAACTATTCAAGAATGTATTAAACGAGAAATTTCGGAAGAGTTGGGTATAGAAATTGTAGTTGGAGAACATTTAATTACTATTGATCATACTTATGCTCATTTACGGGTGACTTTGACAGTTCATCATTCTCAACATTTAGCGGGTGTTCCCCAGGCGATAGAATGTGATGAAATTCGCTGGGTAAGTTTGGATGAATTAGATAATTTTACTTTTCCAGAAGCGAATAGGGAAATTATTGCGGCTTTGAGGAAAGGTGAAAACAATAATTAATGAGCTATTTCCATACATACTAATTATCTCAACCAAAAAACCTAATACTCCAGATAAACCTATATTAATTGCGTTTGATGTTTAATTATTTTGTAAAAAATGTATAAAATAATACTTTTAACCATAATATTAGGTAAAGGGAATTTGGGACATCGAATTGGTGTTGCATTTCCAGAGAAGTTGGATAAGATACAAAATTTTACAAGTATTTAGCTTGACATTTTTATTTACATCATTTAGTGTAAACAGTATAAACTGTAAATTAATGATAAATGCTAGACACAGTTCGTCAGTGGCAAGGTACAGCAGAATCACTAACAGAAGAACTTAACCATCAAATTAAGGAACTGAAGCTATCTGTAGAAATTCCAGCAGTGAGAACTGTAAGATTGTGGAGAAGTAAAAATATCTTTTCCCAGCCTCAAAAACAGAGGTTTGGTTTTCGACAAATCCTAGAAGGTTTAGCGACTGTACTATTACTAAAAAAAGGTTGGACATTAGCAGCGATTTCACAAGTATTACCTTCCTTATCTAATATAAATTTAGAACGGCAAATTTTAGCAGAAGCCGAAGATCAAGAAACAAGTTGGCTACCTGAAAGTTTAGTTAAAAATCATCGTCAACAGCTAGACATGGCGGAAAATGCCGTGACCTTATTAGCACAGGGAATTATTCGTCTTTATACCCAACTTTTACCAGGTGAAAAGATTGTTAAACAGAATGATAGTCTTCCTTATGAATTATATCAAGCAATGTGTAAACTCGGACGTTTATATATTGAAAATGGACAAACAGATCAAGCTGCTTCTGTGCATCAAGTCTTACATTTAGCTCGGTTTCCTCTTAAACATGAACAATGGAATTTAGCGATTTTTCAACAACCTGAATTTTCTCATCGAGATGTTATTCTCATTGATTCTCAAATGTGTGTTCCTACGGCTGACTGTGGTGAAATTGCCCGTCATTATGGTGGGTTTGGAGAAAATAATCTCATTGAACATCGTCTTTATGAACAATTATGTCAAGCTACAGAAAAATTAGGTACGCGTCGTCAACATCTAGCCTATACAGCAATTCGAGAATTATTAGGACGGTTTTCATTAATAGGAGAACATCAATTAATTGTTTATTTAGAAGCACATGATCTTACCCCATTGCAGAGAGTAATTTTAGATTTTTTTACGTCAATTCCTGATATTTGGCTAATTAAAAATTTAGCTCATCGTTGTGATTATTGTGGTACGTTAATGCGTCCTCATCCTCACAAGAATAAATACCCTGATGGTCAATGTCCAATTTGGCAATGTCAAGGTAATTTAAAACCCAAGATAGGAGAAAAATTAGACCCAAACCAAGATCGTTTATTAGTTGCAAAACCGCAAATTTTGACATATTGGACTGCTCCAGCAATTGATGAATTAGCTATTTATGATATAGCAAAACAAGAAAGATTAGAAGTAGAACTTTATCCTCATTCTGATTTATGTGATCTTGCTATTAATGATCGTTTAATTGGGATAGATGCAAAATCTTATAGTAGTCCTGTTGCTTTAGCAGCTAAACTTAATCATAGTATTGGTGGTTTAATTCATTATCGTCATCGAATTATTGCTATTAGCGATCACTTAATTACAGATAATCCTTATTATCTTGATATTCTCAGAGAACAATTAGAATCAGAAAATCCTCAATCAACTCTGGAAATTATGTCAGTTTCAGAAATTATCCAAAAATTAAAAGAGAGATATTATGAGAATTAAACAAGAGATTTTTACAGGTATCAACCGTATTTGTTGGTTATGCGTCTTCATGGAAGAATTTATCGGAATTAAAAGTTTAAAAAATGCTCCTTTAATTCTTTCAGGAATGAATAGTATTTATGAAGCACCACAACTTAAAAGATATAGTCAAGCAATTTTCAATTTACGACAAATTACTCCTGATTTTATGACAGAATCTTCCCTAAGAAAAGCTGTCAATATTTACAACGATGATTATTACCAGAAACAAACTCAAGGACTATATAGAATTGACTCAGAAAATCTTAACTTTGAACGCATTGACTTTTTAAAAGATCCGAAAATTACTCAAGCTAAACAAATTTTAAATCAACCTTTAGCTTATCAAAAACATTCTAGAAAAGTCGCTAATCCTTTACAAGAAATGACAGTAGCTTTAGGAGACGAGAATCTAGGAATTAGAATACCTATAGAACCAATTACAGCACCTTTAAAACCGCGTCAAACCCATCAAATTAAACATTTAATTAATACTATTCCTCAAGGCAAAATTACCATTCCTATCAGTGAATTAAAAACCTTAGCCATGGAAATGGATGAAAGGGAAAAACAAGCACCTGAAAGAAAAAAAGAAAATTGGTCAAAGCGGTTAAATTTTGCTTTAATGACCACGGAAAATGGACAAAGATTAGAAGCAACTGACACGTTAGAATTAACAGGAATTAAACATTTATTAGGATTACCGGGATCAGGAAAAACCACTCTGTTAATGTTAATAGCAACATGGCTAGGTTATAAAGGATATAAAGCCTTATTTCTGTTTCCTTCTATTGAAGTAGCAAGACAATATTATACTCAACTAACTTTCCATAAAGTGAAAACAGGAATGTTAGTAGGAAATAGCGATCAAACTCGTCGTCGTCATGCTAACAATTTAGCCGAAGCAATTGCAATTTCTGGAGAAAATAGAGGTTTTGGTAACACAATTGAAGGTGCAGAATTATTCAGTTTAAACTGTGTTTTACCTGCATTTACTAAACAAGATACTTCTTTCTGGAAATTTGGAACAGCACCTTGTTCACAGATTTTACAAGGTAGTAATAAAAACGGAAAGATGCAAAAACACTTATGTCCTTTATGGACAATGTGCGGACGAAATCAAGCACCAAGAGATTTAATTAATGCTAATATTTGGGTAAGTCATATTCTCTCCTTAGATACTAAAATTCCTTATCATGCAATAGATGAAGAAATTCACTACTTTGAATTAATCGCTCGTACCTTTGATTTAGTAGTTTTTGATGAAGCTGATTTAATCCAATCTGTATTAGATAGTTATGGCGTTGCTGAATTAAGTATTTCTGGTGCAAAAGATTCAATTCATCGAGTTATTTTAGAATCAATTCATACTCCGTTTGCTCAGGGAGAAAACCATCGTTTATTTGATAGAGACGTAGAACTTTATAGCAGAGATTTATCAGAATTTGGTGATCATAATAATACCTTAATTCACACCGTATCAAATTTATCTAATTCTCGGATTGGTAAAAGATATGAAAATCAATTATTAACAGTTTTCCAAATTATTACTGATTTATTAGATGGATTAGAAAAAAGTTATTCTCCAAGAGATCAATTATCAGCAGAAGAACTAAAAAATATATTCAAAAAAAATGATGCTTTAACTAGCTTTTGGTTAGAAGCAGCCTACAAAGCCTTTTATAATCGTACTGGAAGTGAATCTTTAGAATGGAGTCAGGTTAATATATCAGCTAAAAACTTAGGAATTGAAACAGCCAAACTTAAAGAAGAATGGTTGAAATTGATTAATTATTTTCGTGATTATTTAGCAGAGAATTTACTCAAAAAAAGAGATGAAATTGTTGAAAATATTACTCAACTATTTTTAAACCGTTGTTTTTCTGAAAAGACAACTCCACCTGGTGCAGAAGATGTGATTAAACTACTAATTTGTATTACCTTTATGATTTTAGGTTATCAGAAAATAGTCCCTGGTACAAGAACAATGATAGCAGAAGGTTTAATTCGTGAATCAATTATTACTCCTAATCCTAGCAGCACGTTAAAACGAATTATTACTGAAAATATTTTAGGTTCATTTTCTGGAGTTAAATATAGTTTTTCTCAAGCATCTTCTACCCGTTTAAATGCTCGTAACGTAGAAATTTCCTATAGTACATTTATGGGCGCACCTCGAATGTTAATGCACCGTTTTCATGAGTTATTTAAACCGGAAAATCCCCTAAAAAGTCCTGCGGTTTTAATGACTTCTGCTACTTCTTTTTTAGAAGCTAGTCCAGCTTACCATATTCAAACACAACCTAATTATTTACTTAAACCTGAAAAGAAACAACATTCAAATAATAGTAAATATTCTTTTTTATGGCTTGCAGATAAAGAAAGAGGAGATGAACCTTTACGTTATAGTGGAGCAGGAGAATTAAGAGATCGTAATTTAAAAAAAATGGTAGAAGAGTTAGTTAAAGGTGGTCAAAATTCCCACATTTATAAACAAATACGTCACTTTGATGCTAAAGATAATATTCATCGGAAAGTAGCATTAGTTGTTAATAGTTATGAACAAGCTCGTACTCTTAAAGAATATCTTAATAACCATTATCCAGAAATAGGTAAAAGAACCAAAGCCTTAGTTAAATTCCTAAAGGAAGGAGAAACTAATAATGATTATCTTACTACCGCTCAATGTCCTGTACTTGGTGATGATGAAAATTGTGATATATTAATTTTCCCCATGTTAGCTATTGGGAGAGGAGTTAACATAGTTTATACTCAAGGAAAGAGAAAATTAGATGCTGCTATTGGTTCAATTTATTTTCTCACTCGTCCCCATCCTACCATGGATGATTTACAACTTTTATATAGTTTAGCAGGAGAAGCAAGTCAAAATTTTGATAATCAGATATTTACCGAAAATCATGATTTAGATAGTTTAGTACAAGCATGGAAAACAGCTAAGAAAGAACTACATAAAAAAGTTCATCGTTTATTAAGAGAACCGCTCATAGCTTCTCGTTTAAGTCCACGTTTATTTAAAGCTTTTACAGCCAATCAAATGATTAATATTTTACAAACAATTGGTCGAGGAATGCGTAATGGTTGCGCTGTTCAAGTATTTTTTGTTGATGCTGCTTGGGCTTCTAATTCTGCTCAAGAAAAAACTGAATCAGGACGGAATAGTATGTTAGTACGAATGCGAATTATTTTAGAAGAATGTGTCAATCATCCTGATACAATTAAAAGGGAAATTTATCAAGAACTCTATGGAGCTTTTTTGCAACCCTTACAAAAAGTTGAAGGAGTTATTTACCCTGCTGATTTAACTAAAATTGATGATTTTGAAGATGATGATGAGTATTTAGATTCTTCAGAATTGTTAGAACTTTAAGTATACCATTAGTTCCGTTGAAAATAAATAATTTTAGGGATAAACCCCAACTACAAACAAAAGGATAATTTCATGAATACAAAACAGTACATTTCCATCGGACAAAAAACAATTGATTCCCTGTTTCTTGCTTTAACAATTCCTGATAATATTGAACCAGTTACAATTAATAGTTATACTCTCTCTTGGACATTGGAAGCATTAGCTGAATTTGAATTAATCAAAAGTTCAACTAGCGAGAAAAACAAAAATTTACCTTATGCTTCTCTGAGAGGATTATTGCAGATTTATTTTGATAACATTGCTTATTTAGATTCTAGAATCTGTCTTGATTATACTGAAATAACCACTGAAAATTACATTAAACCTTTTGCTTATTTAAGTGAGGGGAATAATGAGTTAATTACTAAAAATATTCGTCCTGCTTTAAATGAATGGATAACTAATTATTTACGACCTTATGTAAAGAATAATAAATCTAATTCTAATATTGTTGATGCATTAGACCAATTATTTCAAGAAAATAAACTAATTAAGGTTAAGCCAATTGATTCTCAAATACTACCTTGGAAATGGTCTGAAACAGGTACAACGCAAGGAGACAATAGTTATTCATATAAAGATTTAGTAGAGTTTATTGCTCGTCAAATAGCAGGAAAAGAGATATTTCAAAAATGTGGGACAATGAAACGAGTAATATCTTCTAATGCTAGAGGTTGTCAAGCAGAATTAATGACTATTCCTATTCCTATTTCAATTAAAGAGAAAGAAGGTAAATTTAGTTTAGTCATTAAATTAGAAATTGTCACATTTCCTTCAGTTCATCAACCTGTATTAAGAATTGATGTTTCTAAAAGAAGATGGGTATATGATTTAACAAAAGCTCGTTATGGTTTAGGAAATATCAATGGTTTTATTTTTTCTGAAAATTATCCTGATAGAGCTTTTCAATATCAGCTAAGTTGTGAAGAAAATCAAGATAAAAAATGGATTTGGAATATTGATAACACTTTTGAAATTTTAAGTCAAAAATTGAATATTCCTTTAACAGTAAAATCTGGTGAAGATATTGCTTTAGGTAAAGCATCTACTCAAGAAAATCAAGTCATGTTAACTTTTCGTAATGGCTTACAAAAAAGTTATGATATTCAAGATGGAGTACCAGAAATTGATAAATTAGAAGCTTATAAAGCTATTAGTAACATTCTTACACCGATTGGTTTTATTCCTTTTCAAGATTATCAACCAGTAAAAGCTTGTCATTCTTCAAATGATAGTGATGAAGGCATGATTAATCATGTTACTTTATTAGGAGGAATATTAGAAAGCCTTGATAATAATGATTTTTCAACTTTTACTCCTGAATATTTCTCTAAATTAACCGATGATGAAAAAAATAGTTTACTTAAACAGTATTTTGATATTACTTTACAAGATATTTATACACAAACAAAAGGGATTGAATATAACAAAGGTAAGAAATTACCATATCAAATTCAAAAATTTCAAGCAATAATTAAAGCTAATAATGAATCTTTAGAAAGATTATATCCCCATGAACCATTGCAATTAATTATTTTTCATGAAGAAAATATCAAAACCGATGTTAATTTTGTGAAAAATATCGCTCAGATTATTTGGGGAAGTAAAATTCATATTCAACTTCAGCGTTTACCTCAAAATGTTCATGGTCCAAAAGAAAGTTTACCTGGTAAGCAACTAAAAGCAAAAGAACGTTCTCAATTAAGAATTGAAGAATGGAAAAAAATTACTCAACAATTAATTGATCTTAATCAGAGAACTTTTTGCTTAATTCTAGCTAAGAAATGGTATAATCAACAACATGATGATCTTGTTAATAAACCTTCAACTCGTCAAGCATTAGCTTCTTTAAGTGGTTCTACTTCACAGTTTATTTTACCTATAGAAAAAACGCAAAAAGGATTACTTCAATTAGAAGATTACTTTCATAGAGTTCAATCTGCACTTAAGGATTTACTTTCTGCTCATTCTGGACGTATTGATAATATACAGACAAAAGTTAATACTTATCTGAAAAATATTACTCCAGAAAAAAGACCAAAAGAAATTATTGGAGTTACTATTATTCGCAAACAAAGAGGTCGTGTTAGAAGTCAGTTAGAACAAACTTACCTATTAATAGCAATTCGTTTAGATGTAGAAACTGGAATTTGTGAATTATGCTGTGCTTATGACAAAAATAATAATTTAGAAATTAGTCAATGGTATACATTTGCTAATGGGATTGCTTTTGTTTCTCAAATTTCTCCCATTAAACTTGCTAAAGATGAGAAAACTGCTAAAGTTCGCTTTGCTGAATTTATTAATAAAATAATTTCTGAATCTGTAAGCAACAATAAAAACCCCGTTGTTATGATTGATTCTTCTAATTGCTCTAAACTTTGTGGTTGGTTAGCTGATGTGAGAATTACGACTTGTAATATTAATCTAAATCAACAATATCAACACATGGAAGATAATTGGAAAGGTGCAAGGATTATTCGTATTCGTCAAGATTTAGCACCAGGTTTTATTGAAGAAAAAGTAAGACAATATGCAGAAACAACCTTAGAAGATAATCGTCAAAAGGAAGAATTAACTTTTGATTATGAAATTCCCTCAGCAACCAGTCCACCCAAGAGATTATTTCGACTAACAGCAAAATCTAATACAGGTTGTGTTACTTATCTGTCAATTGGTCAGAAAACTCTACATCAAAAACAAAGGGGACAAAGTTGTTATCGAGAAACGGAAATTCATCAAGTTATCAAAAATGATGAGAAGCAAGAAGTTGTAAATCAAGCAAGTTTAAAAATTCATGAAATGATAAAAAAACCTGTATTTATTGATAAATATCCAACGCCTAATCCTTTAGAAATTGTTGTTACATTAAGACAAGAAGAGGATAATTCTGATGATTTAGCTGCATTTGTTGAATCTTTACGTTACGGTTTTGGTCATTATAAAGAATGGTCAACATTACCAGCACCTCTATTTTTTGAAAGAGTAGTCAGAGACTATATTAGTGAATTTTCTATTATAGATGATGAGGAATTAGAAACGGAAGATACTGAAGCCCCTAAACAACTAAGTTTATTTGATTAGATAAAACTAATTAAATAATGGAGTTTGATTTTGGATCAAAAAGCCTAACACAGTTGTAACTCATTATTTGATACAATCTTTAGGCTTTTATGGTACAATGGCATTGCTAAAAATGCTTTTTAAACAAAAACAACGTTTATTTTTAAAATGAAAAGTAACAATCTATTAACTGTATTTTATTTGTTACCAATAATTTCCTACAATAGTTAAAAAGACTTTTATAAAAGGTGCAAGTAAAAAAATGTCTAAAACCGTTGCTGATGTGATGAGTCGTGATCCTATCCTCGTCCGTCCTCAAACTCCCTTAAAAGAAGCTATCCAAATTCTGGCAGAAAAACGAATTAGCGGTTTACCTGTAATTGATGACGCAGATAAATTAGTCGGAATTATCTCAGAAACAGATTTGATGTGGCAAGAAACTGGTATAACTCCCCCTGCATATATCATGATTTTGGATAGTGTGATTTATTTACAAAATCCTGCAACCTATGAACGAGATTTACATAAAGCTTTAGGACAAACAGTAGGGGAAGTTATGAGTAAAAATCCCCTAACTATTTCTCCTGATAAACCATTAAGAGAAGCTGCAAAACTAATACAAGAACACAAAGTTCATCGTCTCCCAGTCCTTGACAATGCGGGTAAGGTAATTGGTATTTTAACTCGTGGTGATATTATTCGCACTATGGCCGCAGAGTAGCAAAGGAGAGAAATATTATCTGACAACTAACAACTGTACGGGCGAAGCATTTGGAGAACTATTTTTGGCAATGACCGATAATTTATCTTCCAAATGCTTCGCCCCTACTGACAACTAACAACTGTACGGGCGAAGCATTTGGAGAACTATTTTTGGCAATGACTGATAATTTATCTTCCAAATGCTTCGCCCCTACTAACAACTGTACGGGCGAAGCATTTGGAGAACTATTTTTGGCAATGACTGATAATTTATCTTCCAAATGCTTCGCCCCTACTAACAATTAACAACTGACAAAGGACAATTAAATGAGTGTGTCTGCTGATAGTATAAGAGAATTACTGCGTTCTGACAATTTAGGCGATCGCTTGCGTGCAGTCAATCAAATTCGGGAACTAGAACCACAAATCGGTTTAGAATTAGTACAAACTGCCATTCAGGATAAAAGTGCGCGTGTGCGTTATTCGGCCGTAAGTCAAATGGATACCCTGGGAACACAGGATTTACCATTATCCTTGAATATCCTCCGAGGTTTACTTCATGATCCAGAAGCAGATGTTCAAGCAGCCGCAGCAGACTGTTTAGGTGCGCTGAAATTACATGACGCTTTTGAAGACTTACAACAGCTTTACCAAGAAACACCAGAATGGCTGGTACAGTTTAGCATTATTGCGACATTAGGAGAATTAGGAGATCCGCGAGCCTTTGAATTGCTTACCCAAGCACTGGCTTCCGATAATGGCTTAATTCAAACTGCGGCCATTAGTTCCTTTGGTGAATTGGGAGATCCAACAGCAGTTCCTCTCCTAGTTCCATACAGCACTAATCCAGATTGGCAAGTACGTTACAGAGTAGTACAAGCTTTAACTCGTTTGGGTAGTGATGAAGCTAAATCTATTCTAGCAACCTTGGTAAATGACGAAGTAGAGGCAATTGCCAAAGAAGCAAAAGCTGGTTTGCAGTTAGTTTAATTTAGTAGTTGCGTTTACGTAATCAAGCGCAACTGCTCACCTAATTTTGGCAAATAGCTGAATTTTTGATTGATACAAAAACTCTATCTAAGTTAAAAAACCAACCATCAGCCTATATTACTACTGACGACTATTTCTGTGAGTCAGTGAATTCTGCTTAGTGAATAGTCCTAAAAAAGTAGTACATTGAAAAGTGCATCTAGTAGCATTAAAATCTTGATTAAATCACCTGTGCGGAAAATCGTTATTGCTGGAAACTGGAAAATGTTTAAAACCCAGGCAGAATCCGCAGAATTTTTAAGCGGATTTTTGCCTCACCTGGAGGAAACCCCCTCAGAACGAGAAGTGGTATTATGTCCTCCCTTCACCGACTTAAGCCTGCTGTCCAAATCTTTACATGGTAGCCGTGTAAATTTGGGAGCGCAAAACGTCCACTGGGAAGAACATGGAGCATATACAGGCGAAATTGCCGCCCCCATGCTCACTGAAATCGGTGTGCGTTTTGTCATTGTTGGACACAGTGAAAGACGGCAATTCTTCGGAGAAACTGACGTAACTGTCAATCTCCGTCTTAAAGCCGCCCAAAAGCATGGACTCACACCCATTCTTTGCGTTGGGGAAACTAAACAACAACGAGACGCAGGGGAAACAGAATCAATAATTAGCAACCAATTAAAAAAAGACTTGGTAGATATTGATCAAACTCACCTAATTATTGCTTATGAACCAATTTGGGCAATTGGTACTGGTGATACCTGTGAATCCAAGGAAGCAAATCGGGTAATTGGCTTAATTCGCAGTCAATTAACTAATCCCCTAGTTCCTATCCAATATGGCGGTTCAGTCAACCCGAATAATATTGATGAAATTATGGCACAACCAGAAATTGACGGCGCTCTCGTTGGTGGCGCTAGTCTAAAAGCTGATAGTTTTGCCAGAATTGTCAACTATCAATAATGGGGATTGGGGATTGGGGATACATCAATTAAAAGTTAAAAAATTTCATGTCTAACAACTTAACTATCCGAGATCACTGTTTTACCTGGGGAAAGCGGACTTATCTCATGGGAATTTTGAATGTCACCCCGGATAGTTTTAGTGATGGTGGTAAATTTAACACCACCTCAGCGGCTTTAACCCAGGCACAAGCAATGGTTTCGGCTGGTGCTGATATCATTGATATTGGTGGACAATCAACCCGTCCAGGGGCAGAACAAATATCCCTAGAAGCAGAACTTGAGCGGGTGCTATCTGTCTTGGAGTTGCTACGTCCAGTTATTGATATTCCTATTTCTATAGATACAACTAGAGCAGAAGTAGCTAAAGCAGCAATTATCGCTGGAGCAGATATAGTTAATGATATTTCTGCTGGAACATTTGACCCCCAAATGTTGCCAACTGTTGCTAGTTTAAATGTGCCGATTGTCTTAATGCACATCCAAGGAACTCCCCAAACTATGCAAAAATGTACTGATTATGAAGATCTAATTGCTGATATTTATAAATTTTTATCTGAGCAAATTACAAAGGCTACGCTTTTGGGAATTGACAAAAATAAAATAATTATTGATCCTGGTATTGGTTTCGCTAAAAACCATGACCAGAATTTAGAAATTTTTCGCCGATTAGAATCACTAAAAACACTCAATTCCCCCATTTTAATAGGAGCATCCCGCAAAAGTTTTATAGGTAATATTCTCAATCAACCAGATCCGAAAGCACGAGTCTGGGGAACAGCCGCAGCTTGTTGTGCGGCAATTTTTCATGGTGCAGATATCCTCCGAGTTCACGATGTTCAGGAAATGCAACAAGTTACTTTAGTAGCAGATGCTATTTATCGTGAAGGTTAGGAGTCAGGAACAAGAAAGAATATAGAAACAGAAAAAGGGGTTGATGTTTACAGTTTATGGTGAATAAATCGAGATACTAAAGTTTGAAAAGTTCGTAAAATCCTTGGCTGAGGAATAATCCAATATTGATGACGATCTACCCATTGAAAGGATGCACTTTCAGTTTTTACCTTGGGCAGATTCCAAATATCTGATGGTGGTGGACCAAAATAACGCCGATAGAGTTCTAAAGTTTGACAATACTGCTGGTGATATTTCAGTCCCTCTTCTTTTCCACCTATACTTGGAAGATGATGCAGTGGTCTATTAAGCACCTCCCCACAGAATTTATCCCAATAAGACTGGGTATAAAGAAGGTGAAAATGCCATACTCGATCAACTGTGGTTGAAGGCGATAAAGTTTGGCCAGCAACCATGACGAGAAACACAAATTTTTTATATTCCTGAATTGCCCTGTAAGTATAGATTCCTGTCCATTGATATTCCCAAGCTAATTTAGCTGAAAAGGGCAAGTAAGCTGACGGCTGGTCTAATTCAAATTGACAAATCTGAACATATAAATTTTGCTGTTCTGGTGTCATTTTCACGTCATTCATCAATCAACAACCTCCTCCACAGTTACTTTCTGGTGGCAATTTTGGAGTTGGATAAATAACTTTCATTTCTATCCCTAAAAAATCACTTATTTCCTGTCCTAGCCATAATAATTCACCTTGAGATAAGTGAGGTAATTCAAGATTATGAAATGTTCGATTTCCAACTTCGTATTCGATACTACCTGCGTACATAAATAACCTGGGATAAGTTGTTATTGCATTGTTTACGTTTACTACGGTTCTTTTCTCATTTAAATAGTTATCAAATGTATAGCCGGCGTTATACACTAAAAGATTAATTTTGTTGACCGAAGATGGGTCAGTCCATCGTGTAGGTTTTGATATGTCATCACTAAAGCCAAACTCTCTAATCTCAAAATAACGTAGTATACTGGGGTTAATCGTATTTAACCGAAAGATGAAATACCTAACCCCAGAACAAGTTTACAAACAATTTGGCTATCACCCTAAGACAACGGCAGA
>Ga0208858_1000123_pt1 | contig 18169 bp, 13 predicted proteins | sample LakMenEpi16Nov12_FD_150704 | JGI IMG/M metagenome (GOLD analysis project Ga0208858, IMG submission 150704) | Freshwater microbial communities from Lake Mendota, WI - 16NOV2012 deep hole epilimnion (SPAdes) | ecosystem: Environmental > Aquatic > Freshwater > Lake > Epilimnion/Euphotic zone ...
CCCAAGAATTACGGGCAGCAGAAGACCCAGAGTTTGAAACTTTCTATACCAAAAACATTTTACTAAACGAGGGTATCCGCGCTTGGATGGCTCCTCAAGATCAACCCCACGAACAGTTCGTATTCCCAGAGGAGGTACTCCCACGTGGTAACGCTCTCTAATAGAGTTATTAGTGGTGGACGCGACCAAGAATCCAGCGGCTTCGCTTGGTGGTCTGGCAACGCCCGTTTAATCAATTTATCTGGTAAACTACTTGGCGCTCACGTAGCCCATGCTGGTTTAATCGTCTTCTGGGCTGGAGCAATGACTTTGTTTGAAGTCTCTCACTTCGTCCCAGAGAAGCCTATGTATGAACAGGGCTTGATTCTGCTTCCTCACCTCGCCACACTTGGTTGGGGCGTTGGTGCGGGTGGTGAAGTTTTTGATACATTCCCCTACTTTGTTGTCGGTGTACTTCACTTAATTTCCTCCGCAGTTCTAGGCTTTGGCGGTATTTATCATGCTGTTCGTGGTCCGGAAACCTTAGAAGAATATTCTGCTTTCTTTGGTTATGACTGGAAAGACAAGAACAAAATGACCAACATCATCGGCTTCCACCTGATCATCCTGGGATGTGGTGCGTTGTTGTTGGTGCTGAAGGCTATGTTCTTCGGTGGAGTTTATGATACATGGGCTCCAGGTGGTGGTGATGTGCGTGTGATTACTAATCCCACACTCAACCCCGCTGTTATCTTTGGCTATTTAATTAAAGCTCCCTTCGGCGGCGAAGGCTGGATTATTAGCGTTGATAACATGGAAGATATTATCGGCGGTCACATCTGGATTGCTTTCACTTGTATTGCCGGTGGTATTTGGCACATCTTCACTAAGCCTTTTGCTTGGGCGCGTCGGGCTTTGATCTGGTCAGGTGAAGCTTATCTTTCCTATAGCATAGGCGCTCTTTCCTTGATGGGCTTTATCGCTTCTATCATGGTTTGGTATAACAACACTGCATACCCCAGCGAATTCTTTGGTCCTACGGCTGCGGAAGCTTCACAAGCTCAAGCCTTAACCTTCTTGATTCGTGACCAACGCTTAGGTGCTAACGTCGGTTCTGCTCAAGGTCCTACCGGTCTAGGTAAATACTTGATGCGCTCTCCATCTGGTGAAATCATCTTCGGTGGTGAAACCATGCGCTTCTGGGATTTCCGTGGTCCTTGGTTAGAGCCTCTTCGTGGCCCCAACGGTCTTGATTTAGAAAAAATCAAGAACGATATTCAACCTTGGCAAGCACGTCGTGCCGCTGAATACATGACACACGCTCCTCTGGGTTCTTTGAACTCTGTGGGTGGTGTAGCTACGGAAATTAACTCCTTTAACTATGTGTCTCCTCGCGCTTGGTTGGCGTGTTCACACTTCGTTTTAGGATTCTTCTTCCTCATTGGTCACTTGTGGCACGCAGGCCGCGCCCGGGCTGCTGCTGGTGGTTTTGAGAAGGGTATTAACCGTGAAACAGAACCAGTAATGTTTATGCCTGACCTCGACTAGGTTTTTATCAGCTTAATTTCATTACTGACAATATAATGCTTTTGATAGCTCTTGCCTCACCGCAAGGGCTTTTTTTGTAGTTTTCTGTGTAAGTTCACACATTAAGCTTTGTTAAGCAAAAGTAAAAATTTAAAATAAATTTTGCACAGGTACTTACAATAATTAAACATTGCTGCTAATATACAATGTAACAAATAAATCTTACTCAGGGTCAAGCAATGAATAAGCTAAAGTTCGGCACATCTGTATTAACAGTTGCTGCTGGTTTGGTAATGGGGACATCAATAAATCAAGTTGTTATAGCTGAGGAAGTTGTTGTAGAACCAATTACTCAGCCAGTAGTTACAAATGAAGTTATTGCCACATCAATCACTCCTGAAAAAACTGAAACTCATCCTCAACCAGGAACTTTCAGTTATAGTGCTGGTGATTTACTGGCAAAAAGACCACTGGATTTAGATATATTTTGCAAAAGTTATCCTTTAAACTCTCGCTGTACTGAGCGTTCTACTCCATCAAAACCACAGGGGGGAGAGTCAAAACCTACTCAAGAATCTAAACCTACCGAAGAAATGAGCCAAACTTCTGTAAAAACTAGAGGTTGGGCAATTACACCTGAAATTAGTACATTAGGTGTTGGTGCAACAGTCACAAAATCCATAACACCTAATGTCAATGCTAAATTAGGCATTAATGGCTTAGGTATAAGCAGAGATGTTAGCTTGTCCGATGTTGACTATAAAGCTAACCTCAACCTATTTAATGTATCTACCCTCGCTGACTACCATCCCTGGAAAAATGGCGGTTTCCGTTTGACTGGAGGCTTAGTATTTCAGGACAATAATATAGAAGGAACTGGGAAACCCAAGAATGGTGTGACCATTAGGATCAATAACAAAGACTATAACAGCACAACTGTGCTTACATCATTGAACGCTAAAGTTTCCTTTGAAAATAGTGTAGCACCATATATTGGACTGGGTTGGGGTAATGCTGTGAAACCTGGTAAACATTTGGGATTTTCGGCAAATTTAGGGGCAATGTTTTCTGGCTCCCCAAAGGTATCATTAACACCTGGGTTTGGTCCAGATGCAACGCCTGCTTTACGAGCGGAAATTAATAGTAACATCGAAGCAGAAAGGAAAAAACAAGAAAGTGATCTGAATTGGTTGAATATTTATCCTGTTTTTTCTCTTGGTATTTCTTACCAATTCTAGTTGACAATTTAGGGTGTGTTAGATGTTGAAAATATATTCATTATTACTGAGTTATCAACTTTGACGCACCCTAAAAAAATCCGAATTTTCATTTGCTATAATTAAATTAACTTGTATTTTATTCTTAGATATCCAAATGATCATCACCAAACATCGCGCTGATAGAGTTATGCTTTATAACATCAGTTGGCAACAATTTGAGAATCTGCTGCAAGATTTAGGAGAACATCGGGCGGCTAGAGTGGCTTATGATGATGGAAATTTGGAAATTATGACACCTTTACCAGAACACGAGTATTATAAAAAAGTTATCAGCACTGCGGTTGAAGATATTGCCGAAGAGTTGAATTTAGACTATGAAAGTTTGGGTTCTACCACGTGGAAGCAAGAACGCAAAATGGCAGGAATTGAAGCTGATGATTGTTTTTATTTTCAAAATGAAGCATTAGTTAGGGGTCGGTTAGATTTAGATTTGCAAAAAGATCCACCTCCTGATTTGGCTTTAGAAATTGATGTTACTAGTAAATCTTTAAATCGGTTTTCTATTTATGCTCGTTTGGGAATTCCTGAGATTTGGTGTTATGATTCTGGCGAATTGAAGATTTACCTTTTGCAAGCTGGGGAATATCTGGAATCTGAGAAAAGTTTAGTATTTCCTAGTTTAGAAATTCGGGATTTACCACAAATAATTGAACAAAATCGGGCAAATGGTAGACGGGCAATTAGAAAAGCTGTTAGGGAATGGGTAAGGAGTAAAAAGTAAGAGAAGAAAAACTTATTGTCCCACATTCATCGCTGCTAAAAATGCCTTTTGACTCACATCTTGATAAACTGCTTTTAAATATTTCATCACTAAATCACTCGCAGGTAAATTAGTTGTATTTTCCTCATCTTTCGCTAAGGGAATTGTCCCTAATACATCTAATACTGTTTCACTAACAGCAGGTGAAATAACTACTAAAGACGATTCTAACGGCTGATTATATTGCCAAAAATCATCTATTTTAACGGGATATTGATTTTCAGAAACTTCTGGTTGAATTGCCGATATTTCTTGAATTGTTTCTACATTTTTAGTGCTGCGTAATTGACGTAAATCGCTGATAATTTGCTCTTTGGTGCGTCCACGTAATTGAAATAATACAAATGGATCTTCACTAAAGCGATCGCCTAATTGATAATATACTGCACCTATATGTTTACAAGGAACGGCTTTATCAGGACAAGAACATTTACTGTGAACATCAGTCAGAGTAAAGGGAAACAATGATAAACCATTACTGATAAAAACTTCTTCAATATTTTGTGGCATTTCTCCCGCTAATAACTTAGCCGCAAAAATCGCCTTTTGAGACATTGTTTCCACCACATAACCCCATTCTTCTTCACTAAAAGCATCAAGAGATAAAGAAACTTTATAAGGTTCTGCTTCACTACCTTGTACTCTAGCTAATACTTTCGCAGCTTTAAATTTAATACTCAAAACATTTCCTTGTCGAGAATAATTTCTTGCCCGTTCTAAGCGCTTTTTAAATCGGTAAGAATCCAGTAAATCGAGCCATCTTTGTGACCACCATTCCCGACTCGCTTGTAAAGTTTCATTACTCATATATCAAAGATTATCTAACCAATTTTGCAAATCTTCTACATCATCTAAATCAAATATTGCCTCTGCTAAAGCTTCAATGATTTCTATATTTAAACTTCTAATTTCGGTTGCTAATTCTAGATCAATTTGTCCAAATTTCCTATTAATTTGACGAAGAATTAAATTTTTTTCCCTGTCAATACCTCTTTCAATACCTCTTTCAATACCTCTTTCAATACCTTTTTCAATTCCCTTTTCAATTCCTTCTTCCATCCAACTGGTGACAATTTGCATAACTTCCTCCTTTTCTTCTTTAATTAATGTGCCTATTTCTGTTTGAAATTTCTCTTTTTCTATTTTATTCAATCTCAAATATGTGTCAATGAAACCTGATATTAATTGCATTTTGGCTGGATTTAATTTTAAGGTGACTAATAACCTTAAACATTCTGCTTTGACTTTTGGCCTATCTTCTGGCACTATGCTCATTTTTGACATCAAAGCCGATGCAACTGGATTTGGACGGGCTAAAAAGTCTCGCCAGTTGAGTTGATTCAGTTGCACTACTTGATAATTAAATTTTAGCACTTGAAAATCAGGAAAGTTGATTTGATAGTTATTTACGGCTACGGTTTTGGGTGAGTTGTAGGAAAATATAACTATCGGATAGATTGGTAAGTCCAATTTTTCATCTAATCTGGCAAAATAACGAAACATTCTTTGATTAAATTTCGGTCTTGCACCTGATTCGGCTTCAATATGAATCACAAAATAAGAAGGTTGACCTAAAAATTTAACTTTGGCTATCAGGTCGGTTTCATATTTGTCTCCTGCGGTAACATCAGTAAATATTTCCTTGTCTAAGAATATAATTGATTCAGTGTCTATATATTCGAGAACTTGAGGAAAGAATAATTCTATAAATTCTATGAAAAAAGTTGATATTAGTTCTTTGAATAAGCGGCCATGGTCTATGTTTTCTGTCATATCTTCCTTAAACTTCATCTTCTTCGATGACTGCATTCCGATCTAATATTAATAAGTTGCGAAGTTGGTCTGTATCCATTTCCGTTAACCAATCTTCTCCTGCACCTACTACTTGTTCTGCGAGTTGTTTTTTACTTTCTATCATATCATTAATTTTTTCTTCTAAAGTCCCAGTACAGACAAATTTATGAACTTGGACATTGCGAGTTTGACCAATTCTAAATACTCTGTCTGTGGCTTGATTTTCAACTCCGGGATTCCACCATCTATCAAAGTGAAATACATGATTTGCCCTAGTTAAATTTAAGCCCACACCACCAGCTTTTAACGATAAAATCATAATTGGTGGTCCTTGGGGGTCATGTTGGAATCTATCAATCATTTCTTCTCTTTGTTTTTTGCTGGTACTACCATATAAAAAGAATATTTCCCGTCCTAATTTCTTTTCTAAATAAGGTTTTAGCAATTTACCCCATTCAGCAAATTGTGTGAAAATTAAAGCGCGGTCTTCTTCTACTAAAACTTCATCTAACATTTCCTCTAGTCGTTGTAATTTAGCTGAATGATGTTTTTCTAAAGTTGTTAATTTTAAATATTGAGAAGGATGATTACATATCTGTTTTAGCTTCACTAATAATCCTAAAATCATCCCCCGACGTTGTAACCCTTCTGCAGATTCAATTGCTACTAAAGATTCATCTACTAATTGTTGATATAGTGTAGCTTGTTCGGAAGTTAAGCCACAAAAAACCGTCATTTCTTGCTTATCTGGCAAGTCTTGAATAATGTCTTTATCACTTTTTAATCGTCGCAGAATAAAAGGTTGAACTAAAGAACGTAATTGATTTAAAGAAGCAGTATCACCATATTTTTCAATCGGCATAGCAAACCGTCTTTGGAAAAATTGTTTATTCCCTAAATATCCAGGATTAAGAAAATCTAAAATAGACCATAATTCTTGTAATCTATTTTCTACAGGTGTTCCTGTTAAAGCAATACGAAATGTGGTTTCTAATTGCCGAACTGCTTGTGATTGTTTTGCTTCTGAATTCTTGATATCTTGGGCTTCGTCTAAAACAATTATTTGCCATTCAATTGCTTTCAATAACTTAATATCGCGGTGAATCAGTGCATAGCTAGTAATTACTATATCGTGTTTATTAACTGCTTCTGTAAATGCTTTACCTTTAGGGCGTTTATCACCGTGATATTCTAAAACTTTGATTGTGGGGGCAAATTTTTTGACTTCTTTTTGCCAATTGCCCATAACTGAAGTAGGACATACTAAAAGCGTCGGTTTTTCCAATGCGTTTTGTTCTTGGAGATGAAGTAGGAAAACTATAAACTGCACGGACTTACCTAATCCCATATCGTCCGCTAAACAAGCGCCCAAACCCCATCTTTCTAAAAACGCTAACCAAGCTACACCACGTTCTTGATAAGGTCTTAATTGTCCGGTAAAATTGCCAGGAGTTGGTAAAGTTTGAATTTCTTGATTATTAGTTAATGTCCCAATTAGTTCTTCCAATGCACCAGAAGCTTCAAAACTGACAACAGGTAATTTTTCAATTACTTGAGTATCTCCTTTACTAATGCGTAAAGCATCTTCTAAGGAAAGAGACATTTGTTCTTTACGGGAACTAAAAAAGGTTTGGGCAGTTTTAATATCTTGGGGACGCAATTCTACCCATTCACCATTAATTTCGACTAAAGGACTATTTAATTTTACCAGTTTATCAAACTCAACTTTAGAAATTGTTTGTCCACCAATTGCCAAATGCCATTGAAAATTTAATAAACTTTGTAAACCCAAACGTCCTGATTTTTGTTGAGGAGTTTCGGCACTAATTTTTAACCCTAAACGATTTGCCCACCCTTCCCGATTTGCTAAACTAGGAGGTAAAATTACTCCTAAACCGCTATCTTCAAATTTCCAAGTTATAGCTTTGATAAATTCATAAGCTTCCATGGGGGTAAGGTGACAAAATTCGGGAGATGCAGTTTCTAAACTAGGGGTAATTATCGGATACAATCGAGAAGCTAAACCCAAACCTCGCAAAAATGTTTCTTGAGGTTGTGCGATTGTGCGATTTTGATAAACTAATTTTTCTACAGATTGATGCCAAATTGTCGCTGCGTCTATTAAAAATTCTGGGTTATCTGCTGCTTGGAGAAAATATTTTAAAGTCCAATTTGGTTCTTCATTTTCTGGAGGAATTAATTGAAAACAAGTTCTAAATAAAGCTTTACCTGTGAGTTGATATTGTAATGGTAAAGTCCAAGCTTTTAAAGTAGTTTCTAAACGTTCTCCTCCGGCTGCATCAATTGTATTATTTGGATTAATTAATCCTTGTAACCATTGCTGTAATGTCGCAGGTAAAGACATCATGATTCTAGGTTCAAGAGGAGATTGAGAACCAACCATTAACCGCAATTGATTATCTGTAATATTATTTAGAAATGATAATATAATTTCTTGAGGTAATAATGGTAAATCAATTGCTATATTTTCGGTATTTTGTTGATATGTTCGACAAGATAAGGGCATTTGTGAGGAGAATTTTTCTAATCTAGTGACATCTATGGCACTATCTAAAAGTATCTGCCATTTGGCAATTAAATTACTATCTTGTTTTTCAACAGTTGGTAAAAATTTACAACGAGCAATTAAATCTAAATGCCATCTGTAAATATGTACCCAAAAATGAATATCTGCTCCTAATAAAGCCGCTTTACTATCACTTGCACTCAGGGGTAAAGATGCCAGAAATTGAATTGCTAATGCTGGAGTGAGACAAAAACCATCAATTTTCCAAGGATGTAAATATTGTGAAGATGGAGAATGTATATCAACACTGACAGAATGAACTGGGGAAATTATTATAAGTTCTGATTTTTTACTTTCTAAAAAATAAGTTGGTAAAGAAATTATTTGTGAGTGAATAGGTAATTTGTTTTCTGTTGCTGGTTTACTTTTAATTCTTTGTTTAGTAGCAGGAGAAGGCTGAATTAAATTAGTAATTGATAAATTAGATGCTTCTAACCATTCATTTAATTCCCCTGATGTCATAGCCAATGGATGTAAAGGAATTTCAGCAGATACTTGAGTTTGTACCTGTGAAGAACGCCAAGTTTCTCCCCAGATAAAGAAATAACTACTTTGATTATTTATTATCCAAGTTCCGTGTAAAGTTGCCATGTTCAAATAGACTAATTATTTTTTTAATTGTTATGTCGCATCTTTAGCTAGAGCGAAAGATACTGAATCTGTCCCTCCACCTTAGAGGGTGTTTGAAAAGTTATGGTTGATGTATCAAATATTTTTTACCCCACCCTAACCCTCCCCTTGTAAAGGGGAGGGAACTGGATTTTTATTGTTTCCCCCCTTTACAAGGGGGGACTAAGGGGGGTAGCAATGTGATGAAAATTACGGAATACCACTTTTCAAACATCCTCTTAAATAGTAACAAACGTTGGACTGAAACAAAACTTTTACAGTCTGATTTTCAACCATCCCTACTTATAGTAAAATCAAAATATACTGTTATACTTATTCCCTCTTAGAAATATAAGCAGCTACCCAGATTTCCAAGCACAAGGCTATGAGGTTACTAGAGAACTAGGACGCAACCGGGAAGGTGGTAGAATTACTTGGTTAGCAACAAATATTAACACAGGGCAACAAGAAGTAATTAAACAGTTTTGTTTTGCTCAAGCGGGTTCAAGTTGGTCTGGTTCAGAAGCCCACGCACGAGAAATACAGGTACTTAAAGGATTAAATCATTCTGGTATTCCCAGTTACTTGCATTCCTTTGAAACTTCCGATGGTTTTTGTTTAATTCAAGAGTATATTCATGGTTCTACTTTAGCAGAACCTCGCAGTTTTTCACCAGCAGAAATTAAACAAATTGCTATTAAGATTTTAGAAATTCTGGTATATTTACAAAATCGGATTCCGTCGGTAATTCATCGAGATATCAAACCAGAAAACATTTTAGTAGATGAACAAATCAATGTCTATTTAATTGACTTTGGTTTTGCTCGTATTGGTAGTCATGATGTGGCTGGAAGTAGTGTCTTTAAAGGAACTCCTGGTTTTATTCCCCCAGAGCAAATGTTTAAGCCAACAAACGCTACAGATTTGTATGCTTTGGGTGCAACTTTAATCTGTTTATTGACAGGAATTAAGTCAACAAAAATAGATGAATTACAAGATGCAGATGATCCTTATGTCATTAATTTCCGTCATCTTTTACCCCAGGTAAGTTTGCGGTTTATCGGTTGGTTGGAAAAGATGGTACAACCGAAACAAAAAGAACGTTTTTATAATGCAGAATTAGCTTTAGAATCACTCAAACCCCTTGATGTTATTCGTGTACCAGGGGTTGATTTTAGTGAAACTGTTTTGGAGTTTAAAGCGAACTGGTTGGGGGAAAAACTAACGCAAAGTATTACTATTGAAAACCCTATACCAGATACTTTATTAGAAGGTAAATGGGAAGTTGGATCTCATCCTCAAGACCCTCCCCATACACCAGATAATCATGCTTGGATTTCAGTTAAACCTGGTAAGTTTAGCAGGAATCATATTCTTTGTCAGGTTCAGGTGGATACGAGTAAATTGATGGCGGATAAGCAGTATAAACGTCAATTAATTCTTCATAGTAATGCTTATCCAGCTAGTCATACTTTGACGGTGAAGGTACAAACGGCGGCTTTACCAATTGAGAAGATAAAATTGCCCTATTGGCGTTTAATTGTGATGTTTTTAGTGGTTGTGATGGCAGCCATGTCCATAACTGGGAGTATACCTTATGTGACAATATCTAATGTATTCGGCGCTGTGGCTGTGTGCTGGGCTGTGGGTATGGCTGTGGAAATGATTAAAGAGGCTAAAAACTTGTTTACCACTATACTGGTACTACTCATATTAGGATTGGGAATTAGTGTGGGAACGGGAATAATAATAGGCTTTAACACATTTATTTTGTTAGCACTAAATGGAACAGGTTTAACCACACTTTTCATGCCGCTTTATGCACCCCTAAAAAGACGTAAATTAATTGCTAAATATCGTCAGTCTGAGGAATCTTTAATTAAGCCGTGAAAATGTCAGTCATGTAGGTTGGGTTAAGCGACAGCGCAACCCAACAAAAGATATAATAAAAATGTCTGAATCAGGATATCCAGGATTTAAGGATTTACAGGATGAATGATTTTTGCTGAATAGGATAGCTATATATTATAATTGAGGAATAATTTGAACTATCAGAGATGCAGTTTGAGTGGGACGAAGCGAAAAATTTAGAAAATATCCGTAAAATGTAATTAGAATTATTTCAGCACGAAAGGCAAATCGTTATGAACGAAAAAAATTTGAACAATATCTCACGGACTAATTGGCAAGCATTAGATTCAATGTCAGACGAAAACATTGACTATTCAGATATCCCACCATTAACTGATGAGTTTTTTGAAAAAGCAACTTTGCAAATTCCCGCAGCACAAGCCAAAAATATTATTCAATTAGAACCTGATATCATGGCTTGGTTTAAAACCCAAAATAAAGACTATCAAACAGCTATTAATCAACTTTTACGTCGTCATATTGAAAGTAGCAGTAATCAAAAATCTGCTTAGTCATGTAGGTTGGTTTAAGCAACAGCGCAACCCAACAAAAGAATAATATAATATTGGGTTTTCTCAACCCAACCTACATAATGCTATAATCAACAAATAACTACTTGGTATCATATCATGATGATTACTCAAGAATTAGAATGTCAAGAAAACATCTCCCAAGAGGTAATATTTCCCCCAAGTGATTTATATAGTGATGAACCAACCGTGGAAACAGAACTACATCTAAGACAAATAATTCTACTTTTCAAATGTCTAGAATGGTTATGGAAAGATAGAAATGATTTCTATGCTGCGGGAAATCTCACCATTTACTATAGTCCTAATCAGAAAAAATCTGAATATTTCCGAGGTCCAGATTTCTTTGTCGTCTTGGGAACAGAACGCAAAACTCGCAAAAGTTGGGTGGTGTGGGAAGAAGATGGTAAATATCCTAATTTAATTTTAGAAATTCTCTCACCAACTACAGCTAATACAGATAGAGAATATAAAAAAGAACTTTATCAAAATACCTTCCGCACACCAGATTATTTTTGGTTCGACCCTTATACATTAGAATTTGCAGGTTTTCATTTAGTAGACGGAGAATATCAACCTTTAGAACAAAATCAGCAAGGACATTTGTGGAGTCGTCAGCTAGGTTTATATTTAGGAATTTATCAAGGACTATTACGGTATTTTACACCAGCAGGAGAGCTAGTTCCCACACCTGAAGAAACCGCAGAAAAAGAAGCGAGAAAATCAGAACGTTTAGCAGCAAAATTGCGGGAATTAAATATAGATCCTGATACAATTTAATGTAGGTTGGGTTAAGCGACAGCGCAACCCAACAACAGCTTTAATAAACCAATGATGAAAATGTCTGAATCAGGTGGTTATCGAGCGAAGTCGAGATGATATCCACCGATTAAAGGATTGTCAGGATGAAGAGATTAAATATTTTTGATAATCACCAAATTCTGTGAATCTGAAAATTCTATGAATGATGATAAAAATATCTAAATCAGCATAAATAGGATTACATTACATTACTTTCACCATCAAATATTTTATTCAGCAATTCCATACTCTGCGAATCTGCCAATCATAAAAATCTAAATCCCAACAAAAATCCTGTAAATCCTTAAATCCTGGACATCCTGATTCTGACAAAAATATTTAATTATTCAATTCCGAAAATCCAAATCCAAACAAAGATCCTGTACATCCTTAAATCCTGGACATCCTGATTCTGACAAAAATATTTAATTATTCAATTCCGAAAATCCAAATCCAAAGAAAAATCCTGTAAATCCTTAAATCCTGGACATCCTGATTCAGACAAAAATATTTAATTATTCAATTCCGAAAATTCCTTTTTAATGATAGGGGAAATTACCATACAGTTAATTGCGTCTTAATTGATTGATCAACTATTATGAAATCGTTCAGCAAAAATAGAACTGAGACAACAAACCCAGATATGAAGCCCGTTGTACAGCTAACTTAGAGAATTTTGTTGTATGTTTGTTCATTACAGAAGCCGTCTAGACTGCATAAATGTTAGGATTGCCACAGAGTGAGAATCGCGTAAGAGAAGGAAAAAAAACTGAATGGCAGAATTTGAAAAGTCAATATCCTTTGATGGACGGGATATTCGACTGACGGTTGGCCTACTAGCCCCCCAAGCAGGTGGGTCGGTTTTGATACAATCAGGAGATACAACTGTTTTAGTAACGGCTACAAGGTCAGCAGCGCGGGAAGGCATTGATTTTTTGCCACTGACCGTAGATTACGAAGAAAGATTGTACGCAGCGGGAAGAATTCCTGGGGGAATTATGCGCCGAGAAGGTCGTCCACCGGAAAAGTCAATTCTTACCAGTCGGCTGATTGACCGTCCACTCCGTCCTTTATTCCCTTCATGGTTGCGGGATGACTTGCAAGTTATGGCAATAACTATGTCAATGGATGAGCAAGTCCCTCCTGATGTGTTAGCAGTAACAGGTGCTTCAATTGCTACCCTCATTGCCCAAATTCCTTTTAATGGACCCATGGCCGCAGTGCGAGTAGGCTTAGTGGGGGATGATTTTATTATTAACCCTACCTATGCAGAAATTGCAGCGGGAGATTTGGATTTAGTCGTCGCCGGTTCACCAGATGGGGTAATCATGGTGGAAGCGGGTGCAAATCAATTGCCAGAGCGAGATATTATTGAAGCGATTGATTTTGGCTACGAAGCAGTTCGGGATTTAATTCAGGCTCAGTTAGATTTACTGGATGAACTAGGTCTCAAACTGGTGCAAGAAGCACCACCAGAACCAGATCAGACATTAGAAAACTATATCCGCGATCGCGCTAGTAATGAGATTAAAAAAATCTTAGCGCAATTTGAGTTAACTAAAACTGATCGTGATATTGCTTTGGACGCAGTTGAAGATAGTATTGCTGATGAAATTAAAGCTTTACCAGAAGAAGACCCTATTCGCATTGCTGCTACAGCAAACTCTAAAGCTCTTGGCAATACGTTCAAAAGTATTACTAAATACTTCATGCGCCGCCAAATTGTCGAAGATAATGTCCGCGTAGATGGTCGCAAACTTGATGAAGTCCGCCCTATATCTTGTCGAGTTGGCATAATACCCAAACGAGTTCATGGTAGCGGTTTATTCAATCGGGGACTGACTCAGGTACTATCAATGTGTACCCTTGGGACTCCCGGAGATGCCCAAAACCTCAACGATGACCTGCAACTAGAACAAACCAAACGTTACCTGCATCACTATAACTTCCCTCCCTTCTCCGTCGGCGAAACCAAACCATTACGCGCCCCTGGGAGACGAGAAATCGGACATGGTGCATTAGCAGAACGGGCATTGTTACCTGTACTACCATCCAAGGAAAAATTTCCCTACGTAATTCGCGTAGTATCAGAAGTTCTTTCTTCCAATGGTTCGACTTCAATGGGTTCAGTTTGTGGTTCTAGCCTATCCCTCATGGATGCCGGTGTACCAATTACTAAACCTGTGAGTGGTGCGGCAATGGGCTTGATTAAGGAAGGGGACGAAGTGCGAATCCTTACCGACATTCAAGGCATTGAAGACTTTTTAGGTGATATGGACTTCAAAGTTGCCGGTACAGATACTGGGATTACCGCTTTGCAAATGGATATGAAAATATCTGGTTTGTCTTTAGAGGTAATTGCCCAAGCTGTCAACCAAGCCAAACCTGCCCGGTTACATATTCTGGAAAAAATGCTCCAGACTATTGACACACACAGGGAAGAAACTTCACCCTTTGCCCCACGTCTGTTGACCATCAAGATTGATCCTGACATGATTGGTCTAGTCATTGGACCTGGAGGGAAAACCATCAAGGGGATCACTGAAGAAACTGGTGCAAAAATTGACATCCAAGATGATGGTACTGTCACCATTTCCGCAGTTGATGAAAACCGGGCGAAGAGAGCGCGGAACATCGTTCAAGGCATGACCCGTAAACTCCATGAAGGGGATGTTTACATCGGTCGTGTGACACGGGTTATACCCATTGGTGCTTTTGTGGAATTCTTGCCCGGTAAAGAAGGCATGATTCACATTTCTCAACTTGCTGACTATCGCGTTGGCAAGGTTGAAGATGAAGTAGCTGTTGGTGATGAGGTGATTGTCAAAGTGCGAGAAATTGACAATAAGGGACGAATTAACCTCACACGCTTGGGTATTCACCCAGATCAAGCAGCAGCAGCACGGGAAGCAGCAGCGGTAAACCATTAAATCGCTGGTTGGATTTTAGATTTTAGATTACAGATGAATCGCAAATCTAAAATCCGCGATGCCTTGCTAGTAGGCATCGCTGTCGAATTCTTTATTATTTAAGTATAAAAAATTAAATTTAATTGGGTTGTTAAAATAGAATTTTCCTCCTCACCCTGATGATATGATGGCGCAGTCCTTACGCCCCTAGGAGTTTGCGATCGCTAAATTCTGGTTGACATTAGACTTTTTAGTGCGATATAATGGTATGCTATTTAAAGTGTATTGATTGCTGCACTAGGCTAAAAAAGTATATCAATAATATCGGTAGCTAATATGGCCTAAGTAATGCCTAGATGCCAATTTTTTGTTGTTTATTAATGAGGTGAATATGGCAAAGCGCCGTAACCCGAAAAAAGAAAAGGCGCTACGAAACCAGGCCTACGCCAGAAAGTTTCGTAAACGAACCACCACAGGTAGAATGGGCAGAAGATTCCAACAAAGACCGCCCAAGAGTGAAGAGGAAGACACAGGCGCAGCAGCAATGGACGCTGCTGATTAGTATGTCTGGTTAAATTTTACTCTTTCATATAGCAGGAGTCAGGAGTCAGGAGTCAGGAGTCAGGAGTATGGCTAACGCCACGCTTCGCTATCAGGAGTTCAGAAAGAAGAAGGAAGAAGAAAATTCTCCTGTTCCCTGTTCCCTGTTTCCTGTTCCCTGTTTCCTGTTTCCTGTTTCCTAACTTAGAAATTATTTCACAATGAGTTGAGTCCGGGCGTTGAGAAGAGCTTGTCTAACTTGGACAAAGCCTGTGCCTCCGTAGCTGTTGCGAGCTGCAACTACTTGACGTGGGGTTATGGCTTCATAAATATCAGTAGCAAATGCGGGATGGATTTGTTGCCATTCTTCTAGCTGCAAATCTTTGAGTAGTTTACCAGCGGCAATACTGGTTTTTACCACTTTACCAACGATGTTATAAGCTTCGCGGAAGGGTACACCACGGGCTGCAAGGTAATCTGCGACATCGGTAGCGTTAGCAAAGTCTTCTGTGACTGCTGTTGCTAATCGCTGATAACGAAATTCTAAACCTTCTTGCAGTAAAATTGTCATTGCTTCTAAACAGGCTTTGACTGTCTTCACGCTGTCAAATATGCCTTCTTTGTCTTCTTGGAGGTCTTTGTTATAAGCCAGGGGTAAACCCTTCATAATTACTAACATGGCTTGCAGATGACCAAATACTCGCCCGGTTTTGCCGCGCACTAATTCGGGTACGTCGGGGTTTTTCTTTTGGGGCATAATGCTAGAACCTGTGGCACAACTATCTTTGAGGGTGACGAAGCGAAATTCTTCAGATGCCCACAGAATCACTTCTTCGGACAGACGGCTGAGGTGAACCATGATGATACTAGCAGCACAGAGGAATTCTATGGCAAAGTCCCGATCGCTCACTCCGTCCAAGCTGTTAGCATAAACATTGTCAAAATGTAATAAATTGGCTGTATAGTGGCGGTCAATAGGAAAAGTTGTTCCCGCTAAAGCACCACAACCCAAGGGGGAGATATTCACTCGTTTACAAACGTCTTCCAAGCGTTCCCAATCCCGTTGTGCCATTTGGAAGTATGCCAGTAAATGGTGCGCTAAACTTACTGGTTGGGCGCGTTGTAGGTGGGTATAGCCAGGAATCAGAGTTTCGACATTTTTTTCGGCTATATCAACTAAGACTGTCTGAAAGTCCCGTAATTGCTGGCGAATTTGCTGAATTTGATCGCGGAGGTATAATCGAGTATCTGTACCTACTTGGTCATTGCGAGAACGGGCGGTGTGAAGTTTTTTACCTACATCTCCGACAATTTCCGTAAGTCGCTTTTCTACGGCAAAATGGACATCTTCGGCATCAACACCGGGTTGGAATTGCCCTTGACGATATTCTTGACGAACTTGTTCTAAACCGTTAAACAGTGCTTCCCCTTCTGTATAGGAAATTATCCCTGTATGAGCCAACATTTTGGCATGAGCTTGAGAACCAGTAATGTCATATTCGATGAGTTCAATGTCAAAACTGATACTTGCATTGAAACGAGCGATCGCCGGATGTAGCGCGGACTCAAACCGCTGACTCCAAGTTTGTTTTTCGGTCATAAATCTGAACAGAGGAAAAATGTGCTAATAGATACTAAAAGATAGGCAGATTCAATGTTGTATTTTGCTGTTAGAAACCGCCTTTACACACAGAAAATACATCTTCATGGGTTTCAAGCCCTTGTTTTTGTGTTAATATACGCAAGCCGACTTTGCCTGTGTAGTAGCAAATTATATTTGCTGGCAACCTTGAAAACACCCTGAGAGATTTTTCCTGAAAATCAATTCAAAATCTAAAATCTATTTAGCCGAAACTACTTAAACTTTTGAACAGATAACCAACAACAACACCAATAAACAGCGCCCAAACTTGCCCAGTTGTGATAAAGTGATTCCAACCAAGTCGCATTTGCTCCAAAATGTCTGGGTCTTTAATATGACTGTAATCAGCCAGAAAAGTGATATTTTGGTGTAAATTGCCTAAAAATGGCAATAGTAAATCATTCAGGTTTTCCATAATACTGTAAGCAAAATCTTGACAAATTCTATTAAATAGTAAAAGTAGCTAATGAAGTAGAAAATACAGCAATTATATTCTATTTTACCCTGCCACTTGACTATGTTTCTGCTGTCAAGCGTAATTTTTCTGAAGTTCTTAAAATTTGTCCCGCTAAAACCGCTGCACCAAAGCCATTATCTATATTTACTACACCTATACCAGCAGCGCAAGAATTGAGCATTGTTAATAAAGGTGCTAAACCGGAAAAACTTGCACCATAACCAATACTAGTAGGAACGGCAATCACTGGACAATCTGCTAAACCTGCTACCACACTGGGTAAAGCCCCTTCCATGCCCGCTACCACAATTAATACTGATGATGATTCTAGCAGGTGACGGTTACTTAATAAACGGTGAATTCCGGCTACACCCACATCCCAAAGACGCTGTACAGAAAAACCCGAAAGTTCCGCAGTGACAGCGGCTTCTTCGGCGACGGCTAAATCAGCAGTACCAGCGGAGAGAATCCCGATTTGTCCAGGAAATCTGACTTCAATCACAGGGGGAACAATGGCACAAATTCGGGCTTGTTCGTAATATTGGATACCTCTAACTTTTTTTTGCAATGCAGAATATACTTTTGGTTCAATGCGGGTAGCCATAACTACGGAAGTGCGGTGGCGCATGACTTCCATAATTTGAGCAATTTGTTCCGGTGTTTTACCTGGTCCCCAAATTACTTCCGGGAAACCTGTTCTTAATTGACGATGGTTGTCTATTTTAGCAAACTCACCTACAGATTCATATTGTAAGTTTTTGAGGGAGTCAAAGGCTATGTCTGGGCTAATTGTACCATTGGCGACGGATTCTAAGAGCGATCGCAAATTTTCGGGTTGTGTCA
>Ga0208858_1000124_pt1 | contig 18163 bp, 10 predicted proteins | sample LakMenEpi16Nov12_FD_150704 | JGI IMG/M metagenome (GOLD analysis project Ga0208858, IMG submission 150704) | Freshwater microbial communities from Lake Mendota, WI - 16NOV2012 deep hole epilimnion (SPAdes) | ecosystem: Environmental > Aquatic > Freshwater > Lake > Epilimnion/Euphotic zone ...
AAAAGTTTTCAAACAACCTCTAAGTTAATGAACCATTCTCAATCGTTCAAAAGCTGATTTCATATTACTTTTGATTTTTGATTTTTGACTTCCGCGAAGCGGTAGTAATTTTTTAATACAAAAATACATAAGTGTTTACAAAAAACATCTTGATTATACCATACTGTTTAGGGTATATTCCAATAGAGCCGTTGCGGTTTAGTAGCAAATTTACACACGCTGGGCAAATATACAACCAAAAGTTGAGCATCTATGGATATATCTCATGTTCGTGACGACTCCAATTCACCACTTGTCACTTCTAGTATATTGAGTAACGACTTTTTACCCATCAACCCGCTAGATAAAAATTCCCATTCATTCATTCATTCATTCATTCATTCAGAATTTGATTCCCTTGCTACTATTACACCAACACAATATCTGAATCAAGAAATTCTCCCAATTACACAAATAGCACTACAAAAATTTTCAACTTCTTCTAATTTCTCTAATAATATAGAATTAGCTTTTGGCTATGGTTGCAATGTTGAATTGGCACATCAAATAGTTGACAATTTAGCCAATGGTCAAGGAATTCCCGATATTCAAATTATCCCTCAATCTCAATTAAAAGCTGATGGAGCTTTTGGCAATAATACTATTTATATTTCTCAAGATTTACTTAACCCACAACAATCTAATCCTACTCAAGTTGTCAATGTCCTGTTAGAAGAAATGGGACATTATCTAGATTCGCAAATAAATATTCAAGATGCTCCCGGAGATGAAGGAGCGATTTTTGCCAAACTCGTCCAAAATCAACCTTTAGCACCAGGAGAACTAATAAAATTAAAAGCGGAAGATGATCATGGGATTTTAAACATTAACGGGCAAAATATCGCTGTAGAACACGCGGATACTCCAGGAGTATTTTCGGTTGATAATACAGGGAAAATCTCTATTGACTTCTTAGCTGATTCCGGTAGTTACCATAACGAAATGGCTATTTTTAGCCTTCAAAATATGGATAATTTAACACCTGGTTCAGTGGATTATATCAAAGAAGCAGCTCGTCGAGCTTTGAGTAATTCAACATTAGGTTATACAGTAATTGTTGATATTAATGAAGGAGCAAAATTTGTTGGAGAAATAGGAGAAAGTAATAAAAATGATGGAAATTATTCTGGTTTAAAAACCTTCAGTTTTACCCCTGGAGGTAAAATTGCATTTATGTTAGTTCCCCAAGGAACTGTTCAACAAGTATTTGATAATCCCAATGCAGGTAATAATCAACGTCCCTTATTTTCTATTACTGCTGCTAATCCCAATAACGCTACACAAATAGGACAATTATTACCAGGAACTTTTGGTTGGGAAGATATTAGAAATGACCAAAATACAGATGCAGATTACAACGATATTATCTTTCAAATCAAAGGTGCAACGGGAACATTAACAGATATAGGAGGATTATTTGCACCAGGTAAAGATTGGCGGAATGTTCCCTTAGCTCAAGAACTTATTGCTTTTGCTTCCCAAGACAATAATATAAATTTAACAGCCAAATTATCTCAAGATACAGGAATTAGTAACTTAGATAGGATTACTAATAATTCAGGAATTTCTGGTTCTGTAAATAATGCTGATAATATTAGCAAATTACAGGCTAAATTCAGTGATGGTAGTAATTTCGTTGATATTTTATCTGAGTTAAAAGCCAATGGCGGCTTTGTTTTAAATAAGGAGAAATTAGCTCAAATTAAAGGTGGTCAAATCGCAAACGGAAACTATCAATTAAATTTACGTGCTGAAGATAAATTTGGTAATATTTCTGAATTTTTAGTTAAATTCACCTTGGATACAACTAAACCAGGAATACCGACAGAAGTAGGTTTGAAAAATGATGGTGATAGAGTCACAAATCAAAATACACCAACTATTACAGGTAACGGAGAAAATGGTACATTAATAGAAATATTTGATGGACAAAATCAATTAGGACAGACAACAGTTGTTAATGGTTTTTGGGAAATTACCACATCTCAAATTACCGATGGATTGAAAAAATTAACTATCACAGCCACCGATATTAGTGGTAATCAGAGTGATGCGAGTAATATAGAATTTACCATTGATTCTGCTTTACCACAAATCAATATTACCAATCCTCAAACTAATGCAATATTAAATCCAGGTGCAAGATTGCAAGGTACTGTAAATGGTACAGGTTCAACAATAGATAAATTAAGTTATCGTTTTGGTAATGGTAGTGAAATTAATGTACCGGTAAATAATCAAGGTGCATTTGATGTTGAATTGAATTTAACAGGATTATCTGGACAACAAAACCTGATTATTAAAGCCATAGACTTAGCCGGAAATAATACAGAAACAACTCAATCTGTGGTTATTGGCCAACCTATAGGATTCATGCTGGATACCCTATTTGATTCTGCCCCTATTGGTGATTCTCGAACAATTTATGATACCGTTAATTTGCTGGGACAAACAGATGCAAATGCTACTGTCACATTACAACAAACAGGAGCATCAGCAACTGCTGACGCTGCGGGTAAATTTAAATTTACAGGTGTATCGCTGACATTAGGTGATAATTCCTTTACTGTTAATTCTACAAACACAGCCGGAAATACAGGCCAATTTACTACCATTGTCAAACGAGTTGATCAAGATAACAGCGATGTCGTTTTAGATTGGAACGCTACCCTGTTAAATGCTATTTATGAAGACAAGACAGCGCCACCAACCGCTTCTCGCAACATGGCGATCGTGCAAACAGCTATTTTTGATGCGATCAATAGCTTTACAAACACCTATAAAAACTATCATTTCGCGGGACTAGCGCCAACGGGTGCATCGATCGAAGCCGCCGCCGCATCAGCTGCCTATCGCACGCTCGTCAACCTCTATCCCACCCAAATTGTTTACTTTGACTCAGCTTTAGCAACATCCCTAGCCCAAATTGCCGATGGCGCTGCTGAGGATGCTGGTGTCGCTTTTGGTCGCACCGTCGCCGATGATATTCTTGCCTTCCGTAGCACTGATGGGTCATCTAACCCAGCTACTTACATCCCCGGTACAACTCTTGGTGATTGGCAGCCCTCCGCTCCATCCTTTGGTACAGCATTACTCCCTAACTGGGGATTGGTGAACCCCTTTGGCTTAACCAGTGGCTCTCAATTCCGACCCTCAGGAGATCCAGCTTTAACCAGCGACCAATATACGGCTGACTTTAATCAAGTCAAAGACTTAGGCAGTCTTAACAGCACCACCCGCACTGCCGACCAAACCGAAATTGCTAAATTCTGGGCTGATGGAGCGGGAACTTATACCCCTCCAGGACATTGGAATCAAATCGCCCAAAATATAGTGGCAAATCAGGGGGACTCTTTATTAGATGATGCCCGTCTGTTTGCTTTGCTAAATATAGGGCTAGCTGATGCGGGGATTGCGGCTTGGGATGCCAAATATACCTACAACTCATGGCGACCGATTACGGCGATTCAGCAAGCTGATACTGATGGCAATTCTAATACGCTTGCCGACCCCAATTGGAAGCCCTTAATTATAACACCTCCTTTCCCAGAGTATGTTTCAGGTCATAGTACTTTTAGTGGAACAGCTGAGACGATTTTGTCGGCTCTCTTAGGGAGCGATATCAGCTTTACGACCAATTCCCTTGGTACACCCGGTATCTATCGTACTTTTAGCAATTTTACCAGTGCGGCGAATGAGGCGGGTATCAGTCGCATCTATGGTGGGATTCACTTTAACTTTTCTAATGTCGATGGATTGGCGACGGGTAGAAATGTGGGGAATTACATTCTGCAAAATGCATTGGCTCCTGTAATTACGCTAACCACTTTAAGTAATAATTCAACGCTTGAGAATGTGCTTGCTGATTCTCTGATTGGTGCTTTTAATACGACATCAGAATCTAATCGTTTTACCTACAGCTTGGTAACTGGGGTTGGCAGTACGGATAATGTTGCTTTTACTCTAATCAATAATCAGTTACATATTGTTAGCTCACCTGATTTTGAAACAAAGAGTAGCTATAGCATCAGAGTGAGAACTACGGATCGGGATGGTTCGTATGCCGAGAAAATTTTCACGATTTCGATTCTTGATGTGAATGAAAATCCCAATCCCTTAGCGATCGCAGCTCAACTTCAACAAGATACGGGTAGCAATAGCACGGATAAAATCACAAGCAATCCTGCAATTACAGGTACGATAACGAACGCGGGAACGATTGTCGAACTTAAGGCGGGATTTGGTACTACAGCTAGTTTTGATATTCTCAGCAACTATAGTAATGGCAACTTCACCCTAGATGCAAATCGCCTAAATCAAATTGCGGGCGGTACGTTAACCGAGGGGCTGAAGACGCTAAAAATTTCGGCAATGGATAACTTCGGTAATCTGAACCTCATAGATTTTGGCTTCACGCTCGATAGGAATGCGCCGCTACTTCCTAGTTTCGGTCTCGACCCGGCCTTTGATACTTCTCCTGTAGGTGATTCTCAAACTACGGCGGCGAATGTGACGCTTACGGGGCAAACTGAAGCGAATACCACAGTGACATTATTCGTTGCTGGACAGACGACAGGGACTACTGCCACGGCGGATGCTTCGGGTAAATTTGCGTTTGCGAATGTGGCGCTAGATATAGGAGCTAATGCCTTTACAGTTGAGGCTAAAGATATCGCAGGAAATATCAGCACGTTTGCTACTACTGTAACTCGCGCCGAGATTCCGCCTGAAGTTATTCAGTTGAGTGTGAAGCCGGGAGAACAGTTGAAAATTGATTCTAAGGTTGTTTTTGGCAAAACGGCAAATTTTTCCTTATTCAGCGATCGCGACCTTCCGATCAGTATGTTGCAAGGGGATGGCACACTCACTTTTAAACCCAAGCCAGATCAAGTAGGCACGTATCAATTTAGTCTAATCGCTAGAGATGGCGATCTCGTTACCACTCAGGAATTTAATTTGAATGTCGTAGCCGACCCCAATACTACTACTCGGATTTCTGGTGTGATTAAGAATACTGATGGGATTGGCTTAGGAGGTATTGTTGTTACAATCGGTAATTTCTCAGTCACGACAGGCTCAGATGGTGCATTTATCGTGACGCTACCAGAAGCCCCCCCCAATGGAACTGCTTTAATTATCCGGCCCGGTCAAGAGTTCAATGGGGTAGTTTATCCTTCCATTGCAGAGCCGTTGCCCTTACTCTTGGGACATGATGTCTATGGGAATGTGGCAAATATCATAGACCGTCCTATTTATCTACCAGCTATTGATGTTGCTAATGCTCAAACCATCAATCCGACCATCAACCAAACCGTCACCAGCGCGGCGATACCTGGTTCCTCTGTATTTGTTGCCGCCAACAGTCTATTTGATGAAGAAGGTTATCCCTATACCGAGCAGCTCAGCATTACCAAAGTGCCGGCAGTATTGACCCCAGCCGCTTTGCCAAGCAACCTATTCCCCGATTTGGTGGTGACGATTCAACCGGGGGAAATGAGGTTCTCAACGCCAGCCCCCCTAACTTTGCCAAATCTAGCAGGATATCCAGTTGGGACGTTGATGGATTTATGGTCGATTAACCCTGTCACAGGAGCTTTTGACAATGTTGGTACTGGACAAGTGAGCGCGGATGGTCTAGTCGTCAATACAATTTCTGGAGGAATTAGGAATAGTAGCTGGCACTTCTTTGCACCACCCGCCCCAACTCCGAGCGATCCCAATGCCGATCCACGCAACCCAGACGATGGATGTAATGAATGTAAAGCCACAGCACCAGCCACATCAGAAGTCCAACTGCACTCAGGAGCCGTAATCGAGACCCATGAATTAATCTCTTATCAATCGCAAGGAGTTAGTCGAGGATTAACACTCAAGTTTGATTCTGAACGAGCAGATGCTAGACCAATATTGCATTTTGGCTATAACAACGTCCAGTCAAACTCTAGTATAAGACTGATGGCAGAATTGTCGATTAGACGTGGGGATTTCAGCTTAGAAGTACCAGGTTTTGCAGGAGGAGAATATGGATTAAATGGAGGCGAAAACTTCTGGTCAATCCCTAATGGCGGCGGCAAGATTGATGCAGCATTGCAGGCAGATTTACGAGATTTAGCATCAGGTCGCTATGATTATGACCTGACGACAGGATTAATGCGATTTACCAATAATCAATTAAATGGCACAACTTCCACAAGTCAAGGTAAATTCCTGCATGTAAATACCAGCAACAGTAATTTTGGAAGTGGATGGGGATTAGCAGGATTAGAAGAACTTGTGGTCAATCCCGATGGTTCAGTGCTAATTATTGATGGCGATGGCGGCGAAGTATTATTTGAGAAGAAAATCGATAATAGCTACGACTCACCACCAGGTGACTACTCGGTATTAGAACGGTTGAGTGACGGCACATTCCGTCGCACGATGAAAGATGAGACGGTTTATAGCTTTAATAGTGACAATCTGCTAACAAAAGTAAGCGATCGCTATACCAATGAAACCCAATACATCTATCAAAACCGCAACCTGATCAAAATGGTTGACCCCGTGGGATTAGAAACCACTTTTAGTTATAGTGGCAGCAAAATTACCACGATCACCGATCCCGCAGGACGCAGCACCAACTTAACCTACGACAGCAACGGCAACCTGACCAAAATCACCGACCCCGATGGTACAAGTCGGACATGGGAATATGATGCGAATCATCACATGATTGCGGAAGTAGATAAGCGAGGCGATCGCGAACAGACCTTTTACGACTTTGCGGGAAGAGCCAAGAGTGCAATTCGCAAAGATGGCTCTGTATTAACATTTGATCCAATCCAAGTACAGGGTCTGTATGAAGCAAATCGGACAATCAGCCCTGTAAATGCGCCCTCCGCTTTTCGATTAGGGCAAGCAGCTTCGACCCATACCGATGCAAATGGCAATCAGACTGCTACACTTCTCGATCGAGCAGGACAGGCTGTTTCTGCGACTGATGCAATTGGGGCATTGCCTTCAGTTCAACGCAATCAGGATAATCTGGTTTCACAACAAACTGATGGTCGAGGCAACATCACTAGCTACACCTATGACAATAATGGAAATGTTCTTACTGTAGAAAAAGGGAGGAATAAAGAGGGTACTATTTTAGTGGTTCGGGATGAAGCGAATTCTGTTTTTTTACAAGCGGCAGATAACTTGAAGACACTATTCCAAGAGACTGGATTTAATACCATAATTACTCAAAATCTTCCTTCAAGCTTAAATGGGTTTACACAAATTTGGGATATTCGTTTAGATGGCTTTATTGAACCAGTTACTGACCTTCAATCAACACAATACTTATCCTATCTACAATCCGGCGGCGAATTATTTTTGATTGGTGAGAATCAAAACTTTGCAGATCGGAATAATTCAATCTTAGGTCTGATTAAAAAAGCTGGTGGTGGTGAGTTAAGTTATTTGGAACTTCCATTCGTCCAAAATGTAGCTTATCCATTCTCATTTCCAAATTATATTCAAGATGGAAATATTAGCTATGGTGGTATTGCGGCTGGCGGAGTGACAACATCTGGAACTGGTCAATTTGTCACCATCGATCCTGAATCTGGGCATGGAACCGCCATAAATTTTGATCGTGGAAATCTCTCGAATGCTGTTAATGGTGGATTGACAGCCGTATTTGATATTAACTTTTTTGCTAATGCTAATTCGCAACCAGATTCCCAAAATCTACTGAGAAATCTAATTCAGTTAAGCCCTCCGACTCTACCTACTAGGACATATACCTACGAAACGATCTTCAATCAAGTTACCAGTGAAACTGACGAGATCGGTAGAAAGACTCTCTACGATATTGATCCAATTACGGGTAATGTCCGCCGCACAACTCGTGTAGTTGGCGAAGTGGGTGGAGATGATGACCTGATCACCAGTTACACCTATACCGCACAAGGATTGCAAGATATCATCATCGACCCAATGGGACGGATTGTTGATTATGACTATGATGCTCAAGGACGCACGATTAAGATCACTTTCGCTAAAGGTACGGTTGATGAAGCCGCTCAACAATTTGAATATGATCTCGCAGGAAATCAAACTGCAACAATTGATGAATTAGGTAGGCGTACTGAGTATCGTTACGATCTAGTCAATCGTCTAATTGAAACTATCTATCCAGACGAAACGCCAGCGACGTTAGCCGATAACCCTAGAACTAAGAGCGAATATGATGCAGTTGGCAATCAAATCGCCACGATTGACGAACTGGGTAGACGCACTACATTTACCTATGACTCGCTAGATCGCCTGATCAAAACTACTGAACCTGACCCCGATGGTGCAGGCGTGTTACTGTCTCCAGAAACACGCTATGAGTATGATGCGATCGGTAATCAGACCGCGATGATTGACCAACTTGGCCGCAGAACTCAATACCAGTATGACGCTCGTAATCGTCTTATTGCCACGATTCATGCTGATGGTAGCCGAGAAACTTCTAGTTATGATGCCGATGGCAATCTCTCTGCTAGTAGAGATGCTAATAATAATCTTACTACTCGTGAGTATGACGCGATGGGTAGACTCACTAAGATTAGACAACCAAACGGTAACACAACTTTTGAATACGACAGCGCAAATCAACTAATTGCCCAGACTGATGCCAATGGAAATCGCACCCAATATATTTACGATGAACTGGGTCGAAGGGTGATGACGATTGCTGCGCTAGGTGGTGAAACGGTTACTAGCTATGACAAAAATGGTAATGTCATCGCGGAAACTGATGCGCTTAATCGGACTACGATCTATGGGTATGACAATCGCGATCGCCAGATATCTACAACTCGTGTGGTAGGCGAAGTGGGTGGAGATGACGACCTGATCACTAGTTACACCTATACGGCTGTGGGATTAGAAGATAAGATCATCGATCCAATGGGAAGGATTGTTGATTATGACTATGATGCTCAAGGTAGGACAATTAAAATTACCTTTGCCAAAGGAACAGTCGATGAAGCAAATCAACAGTTTGAGTATGATGCCGCAGGCAATCAAACAGCGACAATCGATGAATTAGGAAGACGGACTGAGTATCGTTATGATCTAGTCAATCGCCTAATTGAAACGATCTATCCAGACAGTACTCCAGCGACATTAGCGGATAACCCTAGCACGAAGAGTGAGTATGATGCAGTTGGCAATCAGATCGCCAAGATTGATGAATTGGGAAGGCTTACTGCATTTGAGTATGATGCGCGGAATCGATTGGTGAAAACGACGGAAGCCGACCCTGATGGGGTGGGAGTATTAGTCTCTCCAGAAACACGCTATCAGTATGATGCAAATGGCAACAAGACGGCAGAGATCGACCAACTTGATCGCACAACTCAATACCAATATGACGCTCAAAACCGCTTGATTGCTATAGTCTACCCTGATGGCAGTCGAGAAACTGCGACCTATGACGGGAATGGTAATCTAATCGCTAGTACAGATGCCAATCGAAATCTCACTACTCGTGAATATGATGCTAAAAACAGGCTAAGCAAAATTGTCGAACCTAATGGTAACCGCACTTTTGAATATGATAGTGCTGATCAACTAATTGCCCAAACTGAGGCAAATGGTAATCGCACGACTTATGTATACGATGAACTTGGCAGAAGAATTCGCACAATTGATGCTTTAGGAGGAATTTCTGTCACCAGTTACGATAAAAATGGTAATACGATCGCGCAAACAGATCAGCTAGATCGGACTGTTTCCTATGGCTATGACAATCGCGATCGCCAAACTACAACCACTTCAGCATTAGGCTTTACCAGTAGCAAGCTCTATGACGCAGTGGGTAATGTCGTCAGTGCAGTTGATGCCAATAGTCACGCTACAAATTATCTCTACGACGCTCGCGATCGTCGGATTGAAGTCAAAGATGCATTAAATCAATCCACCAAAACTGATTATGATGCCGTGGGCAATGTGGTAGCGACCACGAATCAACTCAATCAAACCAGTACCTATCGCTATGACAATCTCAATCGTCGCATTGAAGCGATCGACCTGCTCAATCAATCCACTAAAACTGAATATGATACATTTGGGAATGTAATTGCTGTAGTTGATCCATTAGGACAACGCACGAGCTATGGCTACGATCTTAAGAATAGAAGAAATAGCGTAACCGATGATTTGGGCAGGGTAACAACGACGACCTATGATCTATTTGGGAATGTCGTTGCGATCGCCGATCCAGAGAATAATCAGACAAGCTATGTATACCAAGTAGATAGCGCAAAGGTAAGTGTAAACAGTAACGGCGATCCTGCAAATTCGAGTTCTCAATCCCCATTGATTAGCGCTGATGGTAGATATGTGTATTTCTCCTCAAATGCTGACAATCTCGATCCTAGCTCTAGTGGTTTTAATATATTTGTACACGATCGCCTAACAGGAGAGACTCGTGGCATAATCGGTAGTGCTGATTCCTATTCTATTAGTGCTGATGGCAGGTATGTTGCTTTCACTTCTAGTAACTCTACTCTAGTTGCCAATGATACGAACAATGGTCAAGATGTATTTGTATACGATCGAGATACAAGAGAAACTACTAGGGTTAGTGTAAATAGTGATGGAGTAGAGGGAGGTTATGTATATACAAATAGTACTAATGTTTCACCTGCAATTAGTGCTGATGGCAGGTTTATCGCGTTCGCGTCTTTTGCCTCCAATTTGGTTGCTAATGATACGAATATGTATAGTTATGATTTATTCATACACGATCGTCAGACTGGACAAACCACCATTGCTAATGTAGATAGCAGGGGGCTAAGGATGAACCTTATGCCTAATTCTATTTCTTTGAGCGCTGATGGTAGATTTATTACTTTTGAGGTTGGAAATTTTAGCGAATACCTTGAAGTTTATGGATATATTCATGACAATTTGACGGGAGAGACTACTCAAATATCTTTCCAGACCTTTGAGCCTGAGATTAGTGCCGATGGAAAGTTTGTTGCTTTCAGGACTTGGGCTGGCATATTCGTTGAAAATCGCGAGACAGGGGAAATTACACGGGTCGATGTAAGCAGTAATGGAGAAACAGCAAATTCTTATTCTCGCTCTCCATCAATTAGCGCTGATGGCAGATTTGTGGCTTTTATATCTGATGCTTCCAATCTAGTTAGTGGTGATACAAATAATAGAAGTGATATATTTGTGCGTGATCGCCTAACAAATAAAACTGTTGGAATCACTGTAGGGCAAGATCTGTATCCCAATGATATCTCATTTTCTATTAGTGCTAATGGTGAGTCAATTGCTTTTTCAGGAGGTGATGGACAATCACCATATACTGAAATATTTGTAGTTAATAATCCTTTTCTTGATTCCACCAATCTGAATCCGTCCAACACAGTTAACCGTCTTGCGCGTGAGATAAATGCCAATGGTGCTGTGCGAAAATATGCTTATGACGCTGTTGGCAATATCACCTCAATCACAGACAGAGACGGCACGATCCAAAAATTTACTTACGACAAGCTCAATCGCCGCACTCAGGAGCAATGGTTTGATGTTTTGGGTAATCTGACTCGCAACATAGTCAGTACCTACAACGCCGCAGGGGAACTCACCTCAATCACAGATCCAGACAGCACCTACAGTTATACCTATGACCTTGATGGTAGGATGCTGGCTGTCAGTAACGAAGGGACTCCTAATCTTCCCACGACGATCATGAGCTATAGCTATGACAATGTAGGCAATGTGCGATCGATGACCGACACCATCAATGGCAGTCTTGGTATCGCGACTACCCGTGAGTATGATGCATTAAATCGCTTGACTACTAACGCTCAAGGTAATAAGCGGGTGGACTATACATACAATGCCATTAGCCAAGTCATCACCAAATATCGATACAGTGACAATAATCTCGTTGCTGAGACAAATCACATTTACGACCAGAGCGATCGCCTCATCAATATCATTCACAGCAATGGTGCGAATACCATCTCGTCCTATGCTCAAACCTATGATGCGGGTAGCAAGATTACATCTATCACAGGTGCTGATGGTAGTTCTACATATACCTATGACAATACTAATCAACTCACTGGAGCAGATTATGATTTTCAAGATGATGAGAATTATAGCTATGACAGCAATGGTAATCGCACTAATGATGGCTATGTCACGGGTGTAAATAATCAACTCTTGGAAGACAATAAATATCTCTATGAGTATGACCTTGTGGGAAATCGAACCAAGCGCACTGATAAATCGGCTAATGAGGTGATGGAATATCGTTGGGATATTAGGGATAGATTGACGGGTATCACCGTTAAGAATGCTCTTGGTGAGATTATCAGAACTGCTGAATACACATACGATGTCTACAATCAGCGTATTGCCAAGACTGTTGATGCAGATGGCGATAGTTCTCTTGCTGCGGTGACTGAGCGTTATGTCTATGGTCGTGACCAGAACATCGATTTAATCTTTGATGAGAATGGGAATGTCAATCATCGATATCTGTTTGGAGATGGTGTTGACCAGATTGAAGCGGATGAGAGTAATGGCAATGTTCGCTGGGCTTTGACTGATCATCTTGGCAGTGTGAGGGATGTCGTTGATGATTCGGGTACTGTGCTGAATCATGTTGTTTATGATGCGTTTGGTGGGGTGACGAGTCAGACTGATGAGTCGGTGGTGTTTAGGTATGGCTATACGGCGCGGGAGTTGGATGCTGAGAGTGGATTGCAGTATAACCGTGCTAGATATTTGGATTCGTTTACTGGCAAGTTTATTAGTGAAGATCCGATTGGATTTGGTGGTGGGGATTCTAATCTTTATCGTTATGTGTTCAATAGTCCTTTGAATGGAACCGATCCATCAGGTTTACAAACAGCAAGTGACGAGTTCCCTATTTTCCGTATTCCTCCTATTCTAGATTTAGGTCAAACTCTTCAAGACATCGGCAATGGAATTTCAGAAGTAGGAAAGGCAGTTGAACGTTTTCTAGTGCCACCTGCCGAAGCACCTAATTTCCCCTCTAATCCTCAAGCATCGAAGAAAAGAAATCCATCCCCTACACCTTCTCCAAGCAATACTCCAAATCCTAAACTAACACCAATACCTCTACCCGCTCCATTTCGCCATAGTGAACCATATTATCCATTCTGTCCTACGGATGATGATAAGGGAATCAATATTATGACGGTTCAATTTCAGAATGATAAAATACCAGGCAGAGATGGGACTCTTCAAGATAGAGTTTTTAATACTCCAACCCGTGGGGTAAGAGTTGGTCAAGTAGTGAATAAATTCTTAGAACTTCGTTCCATAAATCAGACGAGCGGATTTCCATTTCCTAGAGATCATAAAATTGCAGTCGATAAAGGTGTTACAACAATGATTGATTTTGTATATAGGGTACAAGCGGGTGGTGGGGCTATGGGTCGTGGTGATACTATTCAAACTTTTCAATGGGATAAAGACGATAAAAAAGGAGTAAACGCCAGTACAGGTGTAAGTAGAAAGAGAATCAGAAATACAGGTGATTTCAGAATTGAAATTGAAAATAACAAAGGATATAATCTTAGAGATCTATGAGGAATAAATTATGCAGCCATTAGTTAAGGAAATTTTAGAAATTGCAGAATCTAAGGACGAAAGTGTAAGGGAACAAGGTTTATTACTTGTAGAGGGTATTTGTGCCCTACAATATGCTTGTCGATCTTTTGACAAAAGGGTGAAATCGTTTAGTGGTGGTGGTTTTCCAGAAAAATATTTATCAATATACTTGTTTGATGATGAGTGGGGTAAAATTGCCAATGTTTTGGCTAGATTGTTTATTGATGATTATTCTGAAGCAGCACGTAGGGTTATCAGTAGTCTGAAATCGCTGGGAGCAGATGCACTAGAACCTTTATTAGATATTTTGATAGAAGCCCCTGAGAAGTTAGATGAAGAACCGATGAAATTCGATGACGAAGGAGGAACATATGAGATTAGTCAAACACTTTATGAGCTAATCGTCGTTGGCAGGTATAAGTCACCGCCTATCATACGTATGACTAGTGATTCCCATATAAAGGAATATCACAAAAATACTGGTTTATTGTCTTCTCTCACCAAATTGTCTACAGCAGAGTTAGCAGAAAAATTAAATGCAAAAGAACTGAAAAGCTTTCTATTATGGGTGGAATCAGAATTTATATGGAAGCGAAGCAAAAAAGATCTAAAAAAGCTTTTAAAAGCTAAGAGTCCAATACCTTTTTTCAAAAGATGGGCAGCATCAGATGATCCAGATACTGCCGAAGCTGGTCTTTATTGGCTTAAGCTTTTAAAAGAAGATTATGGAATTGTTAAGTAAGCCCGATCGCATAATCTTGTAGTCTATTAACAAAAGGCAATACACCGCATATTCAAAATGGTTAGCCACCATGCTAAACTAAACCGTCATGCGAACGGACACCCTATTTTTCCAACTATTCCAATCCTTCCACACCCTACTATTCGAGCTAATCGATCGCCCGATCGCAGAAGCAGAAGGATACAAATTTAGCTCAGCCGAGATCAAAGAAAAAGCATTTCGGTTTGACGGCATCTTCATGCCCACAGCCAACGACAAACCCATATTCTTAGCAGAAGTCCAATTTCAACCCAAAGAAGACTTCTACTCCGAATTTCTAGCTGAAATATTCCTGTACCTAAACCAATATCGCCCCATCCAAGACTGGCAAGCCGTAGCCATCTTCGCCAGACACAACAGCGAACCAACACCCGACAGATTCTGCCAAGAACTAATCACCTTGGGGCGAATTAAGCGCGTATATCTAGAAGACTTGCGGCAAGAAACAAATTCACACGGTATTGAGATTATTCAGCTAATCTTAGCATCAGAGAAGAAAGCACCAACCATAGCCAGAAATCTTGCTGAAAAAGTTGAGCAAGAAACAAACACCGAACTGAGAGATAACGTAGTAGAATTTATAGAAGCAGTATTAGTATACAAATTCCCAAAACTAACCAGACAAGAGGTTGAAGCCATGTTTAGTCATAGCGATCTAAAGAAAACCCGCGTCTACCAAGACGCAATGTTAGAAGGCGAACAGCGCGGTTTACAAATTGGTAAGCAAGAGGGTTTACAAATTGGTAAGCAAGAGGGTTTACAAAGACAGGTTGCAATGTTGCTACGCCAACTAACTCGCAAATTTGGCAAAATATCCCCCAGAATAAAATCTCAGATTTCTAAATTGTCTGTCGCACAGCTAGAAGATTTAGCAGAAGCAATCTTTGACTTACAAACATCGGCTGATTTAAGTGCTTGGATAAAAAAACAGTTGGCACGTTAAATCGGATGAATGTTAACGCTCAAGGCAATAAGCGGGTGGACTATGCTTACAATGCCATTAGTCAAGTCATCAACAAATATCGATACAGTGGCAATAATCTCGTTGCTGAGACAAATAACACCTACGACGATCGCGATCGCCTCACCAATATCATTCACAGCAATGGTGCGAATACCATCTCGTCCTATGCTCAAACCTAATGATCGCTTTTTGGGATGTGGGAGGGCGATCGCTGTTGAGGGGTGTGGGAGTGCGATCGCTGTTTGGGGATTTGGGAGGGCGATCGCTTGTTTTGGGATGTGAGGAGGTGCGATAGCGAAGCGCTGCTGCAAGCAGTTCGCTTTTGGGAAATGTGGAGGAAGTGCGATAGCGAAGCGCTGCTGCAAGCAGTTCGCTTTTTGGGGATGTGGGGGGCGATCGCTTTTGGGATGTGGGGAGGTGCGATCGCTGTTTTGGGATGTGGGGAGTTGCGATCTCTTTTGGGGGATGTGGGGTGCGATAGCGAAGCGCTGCTGCAAGCAGTTCGCTTTTTGGAATCGCTTTTTCGTCCATTTTGGTGTGGGCTTTTCCCATTTTCTTCGATTCAGATTAGAATGAAGATAATATTCAGATTCAGTATTCAACACTTCTTGTAAGAGAATTACTAATCATGACTCAACTAGAAATAAATCAATTCCAGTCTAATCTGACTAAATATCTTGACTTGGTAATCAAAGGAGAGAAAATCATTATTACACAAGATAATAAACCAGTGGCAGAAATTTCCCCAATTCAACGCCCATTGAAACGAGGTAGTGCTAAAGGAAAAGTGTGGATATCATCAGATTTTAACGAACCTATCGAAGACTTTAAGGATTATATGGAATGAAATTATTATTGGATACCCAAATAATTATTTGGTTCGTTAACGATGATCCGCAACTGAATGATCATCTAAAAGATTTAATCGAAGACAAAAACAATACCATTTATTTAAGTATTGCTAGTCTTTGGGAAATGTCTATTAAATATAATTTAGGAAAACTAAAATTTGAGAGGTCATATCAAGAGTTTGTTGAGTTAGAAATTATCCAAAGTTGTATCAATTTACTTGACATCAAAGTAAACCACCTTTATGTTCATTCCCATTTGCCATTGCATCATAAAGACCCCTTTGATCGGCTCATTATTGCTCAATCCATAGCCGAAAATATTCCTCTCATCTCCGTTGATTCTATTTTTTCGCAGTACCCTGTAACAATAATCAATTAACTAGTACGATAGCGAAGTGCTCCGTAGGAGTCGCTTTTTTGGGATGTGAGGGTGCGATCACGATAGCATCCCTACAGCTATTTCTGTGTTAAACTCAGGATTTTCTAACGTCAACTCAATATAATAATGAAATCAAAAATTTACATTGAAACAAGTGTTCCCAGCTTTTACCATGAAATTCGGACTGAACCGGATATGATAGCGCGTAAAGAATGGACTCGTTTTTGGTGAAATAACGTCAAACAAAAATATGAACTGGTTACAAGTATTGCAGTTTTAGATGAACTTAACAAAGGAAATTTTCCTAATAAAGAAGAAGTAATTCAACTTATAAATGATATCCAGTTGATAGATATCGAGCCAGAAATTGCTGAAATTGTGCAAACCTATATTCAAAATCAGGTTATGCCTAATGATCCTTTAGGCGATGCTCTCCATCTTGCCATAGCATCCTATCATAAATGTGATTTCCTGTTAACATGGAATTGTCGTCACTTAGCTAACGCTAACAAGTTTGGACATATTAGACGAGTGAATGTTATGCTAGGCTTATATGTCCCTGCATTCGTGACACCTTTAGAATTAATGGAAGATAACTAATGATTACTATTGATGATTCCGTACTGCAAAAAATTCGAGAAATTCGTCATCAAATTTCTGAAAATAATCAGCATAATCCGCATAACTTAATTAAGTATTATCTAGAATTACAGCAACAATACAAAACAAAAAAATCTAAATTAAGCACTCAATAATTTTATGCTTGTTTAGTGCGTAAGCGTTGCGCTCCGCAGGAATCGCTTTTTGGGATGTGGGAGGGCGTAAGCGTTGCGCTCCGTAGGAATCGCTGTTGGGGAATGTGAGGGGCGTAAGCGTTGCGCTCCGTAGGAATCGCTGTTAGGGAGGTGAGAAGTGCGTAAGCGTTGCGCTCCGTAGGAATCGCTGTTGGGGATGTGAGAGGGCGTAAGCGTTGCGCTCCGCAGGAATCGCTTTTTTGGGGTGATAGGTGCGATCGCTTGTAATAATGTTATAATTACTGCGTCTAAAATTAGAATTATTAGTGCAAGACTTGTGACAAAACAAGAATTAAAAGCTTATCAAGAGGGTTAAAAAATGGAAGATGAACTTAGAGATGAATATGATTTAAAAAGTTTAAAAGTTAGAAAAATGGGAGCTAAACGAACAAATTTTGGTAATACAATCATTAAATTAGATTCAGATGTTGCTGAATTATTTCCTAATGCTGAATCTGTTAATGAAGCTTTACGATTTTTGATTAGAATTACTAGAGAAAATAAAGCTATATTTTAATTGTTCGCTTTTTGGGGATGTAGGGGTGCGATAGCGAAGCGCTGCTGCAAGCAGTTCGCTTTTTGGGATGTGGGGGGGAGATCGCTACGATAGACTACGACTATGCACTAAATAGGGAAAGTTTTGGAAGTTAATCTGTTAAAATTTGTTCAGGTAAACAACTGAAAATGTAAAATCCATGAAAATTAAAGCCATTATTCATCCTGCCGAAGAAG
>Ga0208858_1000126_pt1 | contig 18093 bp, 16 predicted proteins | sample LakMenEpi16Nov12_FD_150704 | JGI IMG/M metagenome (GOLD analysis project Ga0208858, IMG submission 150704) | Freshwater microbial communities from Lake Mendota, WI - 16NOV2012 deep hole epilimnion (SPAdes) | ecosystem: Environmental > Aquatic > Freshwater > Lake > Epilimnion/Euphotic zone ...
TTTAACTAAATTTCTCAAATATATACTTAGGAGATTTCCTTTTTTCATCTTTGCTATTTATGTATCAAATAAACTTCCTTTGTTTTACTCTTTATGAATGATTTTTTTCGCTTGTGAGAAATCCGGGAGTAATCTTTTCACTGTTCAACGCCAATATGAAGTATTGGGGGTTGACAATTGATTTAAAATTTGCTATGATGGTTTCGATAAGGAAGAACTATCTTGTAATAAATACCATAAGAAATCGCGTGTTTGGTAGACAGCGATGTTTTAGAGAGCAAAATTAAACCTTACTAACAAGTAAATAACTATTACTGCGTGTATCAACTAATTTTGTATAAGAGTTGAAATAACAATATGGCAATCTCTGATACCCTGCAAGAATCAAAACTTTCCCGTTTAGGTCGTTGGTTGAGTAGTTTCCGTGGCGATTTGACGGGAGGATTAACAGCAGCAGTAGTAGCATTACCTTTGGCTTTAGCTTTTGCTGTAGCCAGTGGAGTCGAACCAAAAGCGGGACTCTATACTGCTATTGTTGCGGGAATTGTGGCGGCCATTTTTGGCGGTTCTCCAGTCCAGATTACCGGACCAACGGGGGCAATGGCCGTGGTTTTGGTGGGAATTGTTGCTAAATACGGGATTGAAAAAGTTTGGATTGCTGGAGTAATGGCTGGTATGATCCAAATTGCTTTGGGTGTAGCCAAACTCGGACAGCTAGTGAAGTTTATTCCCTACCCAGTGACAGCAGGTTTTACTAATGGGATTGCTGTTATTATTTTTTGTGGTCAATTAAATAATTTCTTTGGTTTAAAACTACCCCGAAGTGAACATTTTTTGCCGGGAGTTTGGCAAAGTTTAACTCATGTAGAAGCTTTAAATTGGGCAGCAGTGGGACTGGCAATTGTGGTAATTGTAACTACAGTTTTGTGGCCGAAGATTAATAATACCATACCCAGTTCTTTGGTGGGGTTGGTGTTAGCGACGGGAATAGCTACTTATTTCCATCTGAATATTCCCACAATTGGCGCGATTCCCCAATCTTTACCCATGCCCCAAGGGATTCCTCACTGGAATGATTTTAGTGTGATTCGAGAACTAATTAATCCAGCTTTGGCTTTGGCAGCATTGGGAAGTATTGAATCTTTATTATCAGCGGTGGTGGCTGATGGGATGACTGTTAGTGAGAAACATAATAGCGATCGCGAATTAATTGGTCAAGGGTTAGCAAATATCATTGTCCCATTTTTTGCTGGTATTCCTGCCACGGGGGCAATTGCGCGAACTGCTGTTAATGTCCGTTCTGGTGGAAAAACCCGACTATCTGGAGTAATTCACGGTGCTGCATTAGCCATGATTGTGCTAACTTTAGCACCCCTAGCGGCACAGATTCCCCTAGCGGCATTAGCGGGAATCCTGATGGTAGTTAGTGTGCGAATGATTGAATGGGAAGCCATTGGTTTATTAATGCGGGCTACCTATTCTGACTTTGCGGTGATGATTCTGACTTGGTTGGTAACAATCTTATTTGACTTAGTTCTCGCTGTCGAGGTAGGATTAATTGCTGCCGGCGCTTTGTTCATCAAACGCATGAGTGATTTGAGTTTAGTGAAGATTCCCGAAACCGAAGTATTCCCCCCCGGAACTTCGCTAGAATTAGGGAAAGAAATTGCTGTTTATCGAGTAGATGGTCCGGTATTTTTTGGGGCTGCGGAGAGATTTGCTACCTTTATTCGAGATGAACCAGAGGTAAAATACTTAATTCTGCGGTTGCGGTTTGTGCCAAATATGGATACCACTGGGTTAGTAGCGTTAGAGGATATTTACCACGACTTAGAACGCCATAATTGTCGTTTAATTCTCACAGGTTTACAACCGGAAGTTAAACAACTGCTAGAACGTTCAGGATTATTAGAAACTATTGGTTTATCAAATTGTTTTGAAACAACCACAGATGCTATTTGTTCTATTTCTCCCCAGATTGTCGGATGTTTGCAACCGGGCGCAACTGATTTAAAATCAAAAGAATTGCTGGAATTAAATGACTAATCAAATATGAATAAAAATATCAATCAGTGTCTTTGTTGTTCTAGTCGTCGTCATTTTCTGAGATCTTTCCTTCCGGGAGTAATAGCCTTTACTGTCCTGCAATCAGCGCAATCAGCTAAGGCCGAAGTCCATCAAACAAAAGCGTTAGTTCTCAGTTGTATTGACTTTCGGTTTTTCACAGCAGAACAGTCTTTTTTAAGGAATAAAAATTTAACTGATAAGTATGATTTAACAGCTTTAGCAGGTGCTTCATTAGCTTTAACAGGATTCCCCCACCCATCTGATGCTGAAGCATTTTGGGATCAGTTAGATATCTCCTATAAACTCCATCATATCAACAAAGTTATTATTATTGATCATCAAGATTGTGGGGCTTATGCAATGATGATTGATCCTAATTTAAGTAAAGATCCAGAACGAGAGTTGCAAGTACATACAGATTATTTAAATCAAGCGTATTCATCAATTCGCAGTCGCTATTCTGATATTGAAATTGAAATGTATTTTGCAACTCTCAATCAAGGAGAATTTCCACAAATTTTCCCGAAATTGTAATTTTTAAATCAAGAATTGTAATTATTAATTCGAGGAGTTCGCGCCCCTGCAACTGCTCCCAATAAAGAAGTAAGTAAACCTAATAAAGAACCAAAAACATAAAACCACAAAGTTCTCGAAGTTGCAGCAGCAACATCACGAGTTTGTTCAGCAGTTAAGATCGGTACATTCGGTGCTATAACATTTCCTTGTTGCTGTAGTTGATTAATAACTTGTGCTGTATTATAAGCCACTACACCAAAAGCCCCCCAGACTCCATTTGCTAAGAGAAAAGAGCTAAGTGCTAGAGTTGTTGCCCAGAGAATTGCCCCGTTGAGTATGGCTGTATCTCTGTGCATTGGTCCACAAGCACGAGTCGTTATCCAAGCACCGATAAATAGAGATAGTAATAAAGCAATTGTTGACCAAATTCCGACATTACTAATAATAGTAGGAGCAATTGTTCTTGGGTTTAAAGAATCAGCAATTCTCCCCGCACCAAGGGCGCTAAAAAATGAACTCAAGACTAATTGAGTTGCTAAAGCCACTAACACACCGGAAACTATTGGACCCCAGCGCACTCTGTCCCGATATTCAGTTACTCTACCAGCTAACAAAGACTCGGAAGAATTAATTTCCTCGCCTACCCGATTTATGTATGCCATAGCTATTTTTCTCTCTTGCTATTACAGCAAAGTTACTTACAGATTGGATATTTTTACAGAAAAAAATCCCCGGTTTTGAATTCTTTTCTGCTTACGTCCTTTTTATCCCCATGTTTAAAATTAAATCGCTAATTATAATTCTCAATCTCTATCAATAGCAAGAGTTATTTGCTATTTCTTTAGTTATAAATTGGCTGAATGAGTAATTGTTTGAAAATTACAAAATCAGGAAAATATTAACGAATTTTTACGGCTGTTCCTGTGGCTGTAATGACTAATAAAACACCAGATTGATCAACATTAATTGTGCCTGTATCAACGGCAATACCGACAACCGCATCTGCGCCTAAACGTTGCGCTCTTTGTTCTAATTCTTCCATTGCTTTCCGTTGTCCTTCTTCAAAGAGACGCTCATAGCTGCCAGTGCGGCCACCGACAATATCTCGAATACTCGCTAAAAAATCCCGCAGGAAGTTGCTACCATAAACAACTTCGGCTGTGACAATACCTAAGTATGAGTGAATTACAGCACCTTGAATAACATCAGTAGTAGTTAAAAGCATAAATTTAGGTAAAATAGGTAATTATGGCCAAATTTAGGGATAAATATCCGTTAATACTTCATTATACCTGTAATTTTGTGTAATTTATCAGTACCGATTGGCGAAAAGATTAATTTATTGCTATAATTCCGAAGGTATCAAGTGATTCAAGAAATTATTAATATTGTATAAATGTGAATAAATACAGATTACAAAGATTAATATTTTTGTTTTAATGTAGGAATAAAAACGGTTTAAGAGAATTTAGGAAAATTTACTATGTACAAAAAAACATCACTTCTGTTAACTACTTTATTATTAGGATGTTTATTTATTAGTACACCTGTAGTAGCGAAAGCTGATGTCTTAGTGACACAGGCGAATAATCCAGAGTTAAAAAACTTGATAGATGAGGGCAAGAGACTGGTAGATTCTAAAGATTATAATGGAGCGATCGCTGTTTATCAACAAGCAGCAAAATTAGATCCCAAAAATGAGAGAATTCATGCTGGTATTGGCTACTTATATACTCAACAAGGCAATTTTACCTCAGCCTTAGATGCTTATCGTCGAGCTATTGCCATTAATCCTAATAATAGTGATTTTTACTATGCTGTGGGTTATCTTAAAAGCAGTACGAGAGATAACAAAGGTGCAAAAGAAGCTTACCGTCGGGCTATCCAGTTAAATCGCAATAATGTCAACGCCTATTTAGGATTAGGAGTTGCTCAAACTAGCTTAGGTGATTATCAATCAGCCCTGTGGGCTTATGAACAAGCAGTTAATTTAGATAAAAATAATCCCCGCACCTATGAGTTAATTGGTTCTATGTTCAAACAAAAACGGCAAACTCCACAAGCAAATAAAGTTCTCAGGAAAGCATTAGATTTATATCAGCGGGGAAATGATCCAGAAGGCGCTGCCAGAATACAAACAATGTTGCAAGAAATAGGCGGTTAAAAGCACCTCATAGGATTCAGATCCCCGACTTCTTGAAGAAGTCGGGGATCTTTTTATTCACCAAATCTAGAACTCGTTATTTGCCAGTTCCTTGTTAAAACCTTGGGAATGCCACCCAAAGAAATGGTATGACTTTTCTCAAGTCAATACTTACCAAGCTGCTTTACCTTTTTTATATATACTACCTGTAAAAGGCTGTACCCCAGTCACAGGATAGGCATCATTAGCAGGGGTGAAAATCCGCATGAAGGCTTCAGAAATAAACTGAGCCATATCAATAAACATTTTGGAGATAGTCATAATACTATAGCCCCTTTTTTAAGTCTTTTAATTGGTGATATCTGCACTTTAATACTGTGATGATCTCTTTGCCCATATTCTTCATATATATATACTAAACACAATCTTTTTTTAGATAACTTTGCAATAATTTATAATCTAGATTGTTATAACTTTTTGAGTTGATGGGATGATGATTCTCATCCGGTTTGCAACCAGGAATATCAAGCAATTTTAGCTGATATTCCCGTTGAATGTGCTAATATTTAAAGTCTATGGGAAGCAAGAAAAGCCTCAACTTCCGCCGCAGTGGGTTGAGATGCGATCGCACCTGGTTTAATAGTAGTTAATGCTCCCACAGCACTGGCATAGGTGACAATCCTGTTTGCTGTATCTCCGTCTTTAAGGCTGTGAATCCCAACTTGTTGTAATTGATGAATAAACCCAGCCAAGAAACTATCTCCTGCACCAGTGGTATCCACTACAGACATGGAAAACGCCGGGATTTTACCTTCATTTTCCCCTAAACAATAGGCACAACCATTTTCACCATCTGTGACCAAAACCCCTTCCAAGGAATTGAGTCTATAAGTAATTGCTCCTGGATCAGTAGTATCAAATAGCCAATGTGCTTCCTCTTTGGTTAGTTTGAGAAAATCAAATCGCTTTAATAATGCCAGAATTTTGCTCTTAGCTGTATTTTCATCTTGCCAAAATACTGGTCGCCAATTGACATCGAGAATAATTTTTAGGTCATATTGTTCTGCTAAGTCTAAAGCCCGCAAAACAGCTTTTTCACTGTCAGGATAGGCTAGTTCTAAAGTTCCCACTACCAAAAAATCAGCTTCATTAAAAAGCGCGGGTGGCAATTTTGCAGATTCTAGACGGGTATCAGCAAATTCGGAAGTATCATATTTACCAAAACCTGCAAAAGTGCGATCGCCCCCCAAATCCCTAACCACGTATACTTGTCTAGTTGGTGCTGTAGAATGACATTGTACACCCATTATATCTACACCAACATCTTCTAATAATTTTACCAGTGTATTCCCTGCTTCATCCTCACCCACAGCACCAATAAATCCGGCTGATGTCCCCAACTTCACCAAAGCACAAGCCACATTAGCAGGCGCTCCTCCGGGGTAGGGAGTCCATGATTTCACTGCATCTAACTCAAGTCCCAATTGATCAGCTAAACAATCAAACAAGACTTCACCAAGACATAAAATAGAGGGATTACTCATTGCATTTTTGATTTTCGATGGGGCATGATCTAAATTTAGTTTGACACTAATTGAAAATGAAGCTCCAGATCATCAGGTTTCCAGAATTATTTAACGCAGATAAACGCAGATAAACGCAGATGAATTACGTGTAAAGTTAAAATGAATACCCTTGATTTGTAGCATCTGTGACTACAAACCTAAAATTAAAAGAAAATCTTGATATTAGTATTATTAGTAACATTTAAAACTATCTACCTCGGAAAGAATCTTCTAGAATGAGGAATAAGATTTGAGTACATATACTAAGGGAGAAATAGTAAGTCATGGCTACTAGTGAGCCTGGGACCCGTGTTAGTCTGTCAGACAGAGAACTGCAAATCATCGACTTAGTGGCCACAGGCTTAACTAACCAAGAAATTGCGGTCAAACTGGAAATTAGTAAACGGACAGTTGATAACCACATCAGTAATATTCTCACCAAGACAAAAACTGATAACCGTGTGGCTTTGGTGCGTTGGGCTTTAGAATGGGGTAAAGTTTGTTTAAATGATGTTAATTGCTGTTCGCTTTTGCTGAGGAATGATGAAAGTATGTCTTAGTCAAGCAGCTAATTAATCTAGCTTTTTTGCTATTTTGTAGATTGCTGATTGAGAGGATGGGTGGTTGATTTACGCTGTTGTGTACTACTCTGCATCTTTAATAAGATAAAAACACAGGTATTTAGAGGCGTAAATCAATTATCCTGCAAATTTGATCAAATATATAGATTGACAATTTTGCAGAAGATGTGACTGAAAAATTAGTTTTTTGTAAAGTAATATTACAAACCTTGGAAAAATATTGAGAAATTGTTTTTGAGGCAAACATAGATTTAAGGTAGAAGCTAGAGGACAAAATTGAGGCCAGTTTTAAAATGAACAAAAATAATATTCAAAACTATCGCTTTGTCTGTACCTTAACTTTTGGTGATATTTACGGTCAAATTATTATTTGGTTAATTACGATTACCATTAGCTTGGCTTCGGCTTTAGCACTGATGGGTGCAAAACGACCAGTATACGCTTTAGCTACAGTAGGTCTTGTTGTTCTCTTATCTCTACCTTTTTTACTTTTTGCCTTTGTGACGACTTTATTAAATAATATTGAACTCAATGCTGTAGAGCCAAAAACAAAGACAGAATCAATCTCAAATAATATTCCCCAACAAAACCCAGTCCAAGCAACTAGCTAAAAGGAATTTTATCAATTTCTCTATTACCCTGTCTTGTAGATGGGGAATTTTTTTATAATTGGTGGTTAATAATGCTCGAACATGATGTAATTATTGTTGGTGGCGGTTTAGCTGGATGTCGGGCTGCGCTGGAAATCGCCAGGACTGACCCTAGTTTAAAGGTAGCGGTAGTTGCCAAAACTCACCCGATTCGCTCTCATTCTGTGGCTGCTCAAGGTGGAATGGCGGCATCTTTAAAAAATGTGGATGATACCGATTCTTGGGAAGCTCACGCTTTTGATACTGTTAAGGGTTCTGATTATTTAGCAGATCAAGATGCAGTCGCAATTTTGACCCAAGAAGCCCCAGATGTGGTGATTGATTTAGAACATCTGGGGGTGTTATTTTCTCGTTTACCTGATGGTCGCATTGCTCAACGGGCTTTTGGTGGTCATTCTCACAACCGCACTTGTTATGCGGCTGATAAAACTGGTCATGCAATTTTACATGAGTTGGTGAATAATTTGCGCCGTTATGGTGTGCAAATTTACGAAGAATGGTATGTAATGCGCCTGATTTTGGAGGATGGTCAGGCTAAGGGTGTGGTGATGTTTCACCTCTTAGATGGACATATTGAGGTATTACGAGCAAAGGCTGTGATGTTTGCCACCGGGGGCTATGGTCGCGTTTATAACACGACTTCCAATGATTATGCTTCCACTGGTGACGGTTTGGCGATGACCGCTTTGGCTGGTTTGCCTTTGGCAGATATGGAGTTTGTCCAATTTCATCCTACCGGTTTGTATCCTGTGGGTGTGCTGATTTCCGAGGCTGTGCGCGGTGAAGGGGCATATTTGATTAATGCCGATGGCGATCGCTTTATGGCCAATTATGCCCCCAGTCGCATGGAATTAGCCCCTCGTGATATTACCTCACGGGCAATTACCTATGAAATCCGGGCTGGTCGTGGTGTAAATACTGATGGTAGCGCGGGTGGTCCCTTTGTCTATCTGGATTTACGCCATTTAGGTAAGGAAAAAATCATGAGTCGTGTTCCCTTTTGCTGGGAAGAAGCCCATCGTTTGCTTGGTGTAGATGCTGTGACTCAACCGATGCCTGTGCGTCCTACCAATCATTATTGTATGGGGGGTATTCCTGTCAACACTGACGGACAAGTTAGAAGTAATAATGATAGTTTTGTCGAAGGCTTTTTTGCGGCTGGAGAAACTGCTTGCGTGTCGGTTCACGGTGCAAATCGTCTCGGTAGTAACTCCTTATTAGAATGTGTAGTTTATGGTAAAAGGACTGGAGCAGCGATCGCTAATTATGTCCAAAATCGGCAATTACCATCCATAGATGAAACACGCTACATCAACGAAGCCAAAGAACAAATACAACTCTTAATAGACCAACCAGGACAGTACAGAATTAATCAAATCCGTCAAGCTTTTCAAGATAATATGACTGAAAATTGTGGCGTTTTCCGCACCGATGAAGTCATGCGTCAGGGATTAGATAAAATCGCCGAATTACAACAAAAATATTCACAAATATATTTAGATGACAAAGGAAAAAGCTGGAATACAGAATTAGTTGAAGCCTTAGAATTGCAAAGCTTAATGGTAGTTGGACAAACCATTTTAACTTCCGCCCTCAACCGCCAAGAAAGTCGCGGCGCACACTTTAGAGAAGACTTTTCCGAAAGGGACGATAATAAGTTTTTACAACACACAATGGCTTATTATTCACAAACAGGAATTGACATTCAATATCGTCCCGTGACAATCACAATGTTTGCACCAAAAGAGCGAAAATATTAATTAAAGATACAGCACTTTCCGGTGTTATGAGGTACATATCCAGCGGGCAAGATGCCCGCACTACAAGAGTTTCATGATTCAACTTTGTACCTCATAAGAGCGGAAACCGATGTAATATTTAATTTTCTAAAATATGCGGTTATTCGGTTCTTTTTATGGAAAACCTGGTTCAAAATCAATGGCGGCCTTAGAGGATGTTTGAAAAGTTTTTAATGTATCAATAAACCCCTCTCCAAACCTCTCCCCGACGCGGGGAGAGGCTTTGAAACCCCCCTTCCCTCGTAGGGAAGGGGGGCTGGGGGGTTAGGTTTTCGGAGATTATCGGTTTCATCTAATACTTTTCAAACAACCTCTTATTGTGTGGGCATTTCATTGAAAATATAGAGATAATTGTTCAGAACCCTTGTCCCGCAAGGGTTTTGTTATAATCAATCCTCAATCATCATCAAAGAGGCTGTTACAAAAATGGTAACGACAGTTGAATTTTGTCATTTATCCTGGATAATCTTCTAAATACACTGTCATAGCTACCTTAGTCTATACCAAGTTCACCAATGAACAGAAAACCATATCTGATAGCAGTTACAGGGCTTGCTATTTTATCCGTACAGGCTCTAGCATCACCAAATGGCTTGGCATTTCCCCAACCAAATCATCATTCCAACCCTGTCATAGCCCAAAACTCGGAGGAACAAACACGCATTCGAGTGAATCAAAAAGCCAGTCCAGCCGTAGTTTATATCAACACAGGTAAATCAAGCGGCAGTGGCTTTATTGTTAGTTCTGACGGGTTAATTATTACTAATGCTCACGTTTTGCAAGATGCACCTGCAACTGTTACCGTAGTTTTGGCTAATAATAAACGGCTTCCTGCTGACGTAATTGGCTTTGCTAAAAATGGTCTAGATTTAGCAGCAATTAAAATTCGCAATCAGAATAATCTGCCCACATTATCCTTAGCTAAATCAGTCAAAATTGGACAATCTGTATACGCCATTGGTAGTCCTTTTGGTTATGAAAATCAAAATAATTTTACCGCAGGTGTTCTTAGTAATATTGACACATTAACAGGAATAATTAAACACGATGCCCGTATCAATTCGGGTAATTCTGGTGGACCATTACTCAACTCCCAAGCACAAGTTATTGGTGTGAATACTGCTATTCGACTTGATAGACAGGGAGGCAATAGTGGCATTAGTATGGCCATTTCTGTAGAGAAGATCCAAGGCTTTTTAACTGCAATTAGTCAGGGTAATATTTCTCCTGTGAGTACATTACCAAAAGCAAAAATCAAACATCAGTCTCAACCATTAACTCTGAATGGTCGAACAATCAACGACAATCTCAGCCAAGATGATAATCGTTTGTCTGATAAAAGCTACTTTAAAAGCTACATCTTTGAGGGTAGAAAAGGTCAACAAATATCAATTGAAATGAATAGCAGTGAAATTGATCCATTTTTGCAAATTCTCGATTCCCAGGGGAGAATATTGGCAGCAAATGACGACATAGCACCTAATAATTTGAATGCCATAATTGCCGGCAAGTTACCAGAAGATGATACCTACATTGTCATTGCCGGCGCATCTAAATTAGGCATCTCAGGTAGATCAGAAACAGGGAATTATAGCATTACAGCTATTTCTCGTCCTTAATAAAACCAACACATTTGTAGGGGTTTAGCATTGCTCATTGGTGTCAACTTAAGCTACAAATGGCTTATTTGTTTGGCTTCCACACCCGCCCAGAAATGAATTTCTGGGCTAATAGCCAAAGTAAACTAAAGTTTACTCAAAAATTTCTGGGTTATTTAGTCATCTTTAGATGACTTTTGCTATTAGACTGGGAATTCATTCCCAGGCGGGCTATGAGTTTTACGTTAAGTTGACACCAATGAGCATTGCTAAACCCCTACCTAAAATTCACAAAAATCAACCAAATCAGGAGATAAAAACCATGAAATTAGCATTATTAGCGACACTATTCTTAACCACAACATTAGCATCTACTCCTGTTTTTGCTCAAGAAGAGTCAAATAATCAAGTTCGCTTCCTCTGTGCAGAAACCTTGAATTCCCAAAATCAAAAGCGTGTTCCTACTACTGTTCTTTGGACACCAAACTTCAAAAAAGCAATGGTAACATGGACATCTGTTTTAGCTGGATATGGACCACAAGAACGTTGTCAAAAAGTTTCTGATAATTTCCAAGTCGCTTTAAATAATGGTAGTCTCAATTACATTACAAATGCTGTTCAAAATGGGAGCAAAGTAATTTGTTCTGTGCGTTCAACTGATGGTGCTTGTGATACTGTATTGTTTACATTGCGATCTCAAGACAGTTCTCAAAACGTTCTCAAACAATTAAATCAACTTTGGTTAGGTGCTGCTACTACAGGACCTATTCAACAAAGTTCTGGTGGAGAATCCAAATATTACATTGATATTCGCCAATTCCTCAATACACCACCATCAAATAAGATGAAATAACTAGACTACTAGATCCCCGACTTCTTCAAGAAGTCGGGGATCTGAAACTCTCTAAAATCTCTCTATCCACCCAAACGAAAAAAAAGATCATGAAACACCTATTTTTTACCCTCATTTGCACAACTGCTTTATTAACTATTCCTCAGCAATTGTTATTGATTTCTCCTCAACCAGTTACCGCAAAAGAACCTACAAAAAAACTATTAACCTCAGCACAATTACAAGCTTTAGCCAAATCTATCACTGTGAAAATATTAACTAAAAATGGCAGTGCTTCAGGAACTTTAATTGCCAAAAATGGTAATAATTACACTATTTTAACTAATGATCATGTGATGAATCCAGGTGAATCCTATCGCATTCAAACACCAGATGGAAAAATATATCCTGCTACTGTGATTAAAGAAAAACCAGCATCTTTAAAAAATCAAGATGTAGCTTTATTCCAGTTTCAATCAACAGCAGAATATACTATAGCTACTTTAGGAATTTCTGCACCTATAGCAGTAGAACAAAAAATTGTCGCGGCTGGATTTGTGAGTGATAGTGCTAAATTGGTTTTCACAGAAGGACAAATTTCTCTATTACCAGATAAAAGTTTTCAAAGAGGTTATCGCATAGGTTACAGCAATAAAGTTCAACCAGGAATGAGTGGCGGACCCATATTAAATTATCAAGGTGAAGTTATTGGTATTAATGCCGTTCATGCTTATCCTATTTCTGATAAAATATATACTTATATTGACAATAGTAAACCCAGTGCAGCCGAACGTCAGCAAATGCGTCAATATAGTTGGGGTTTACCGATTTATAGTGTCGCTAAAGTAGTCAATGAAGTTATTGCTAAATCGCCTAAAAAGATTGATGATTCTGCTTTGATAGCGAAAAAAGGTTTGATTAATGATATTGATAAAATTGCCCAAGAAATTACGGTGTTAATTCCTAATGCTAACCCCACAGATATCGGTTCTGGGGTAATTATTGCCCAGAAAGGTAATATTTATTATGTGTTGACCGCAGATCATGTTATATGGAATCGTGATGAAAAAAAATTAAAAGATAAGTTAGAAATAGTCGCACCGGATAATCAAAGATATGCTATAAATATCAGCAATGCGAAAAGAATGCCTGGAGTTGATTTAGCCGTTGTTCAATTTACCAGTAATCAAAAATATCAAGTTGCAACTTTAGCAAATTATAGTTTAAATACTAAAGATAAAAAAGTGTTTGTTTCTGGTTTTCCTGGTAATAAACAACAAAACAAAAACAAACCTCACCGGATTTTAACAGCGGGAGTTTTGAGTGAACAAGAATTCATTAAGTTGACTACTTATCTAAGTTTCAATAATCAAAGTCCTCTGAGAGATGTGCAAATAAAAACTGTTTTAAGTGATGGTTATGATCTACTTTATAGTAATATTACTAAAGGCGGAATGAGTGGCGGTGCGGTTTTAGATACCCAAGGAAGATTAATTGGTATTCATGGCAGAGTGGAAGGTGAAATATCACTTGATTTTGATGGTGAAATCAATTTAGGTAGTAGTTCTGGTATTCCCATTATGACATTTTTAAATTTGGTTCAACAGGTAGGAATAGATTCAGATTTAAAAGTCGAAACTACTGCACCAGCTACACTAAAAAAATCGGAAGAGGATGTAATTAGTGAATATTTATTACCATTGGATCAAGTTCCTAAAAATAGCGATGATGAAATATCATGGCTAAATTATGCTAATCAACTATGGCGTTCTCAAAAATATGCAGAAGCGAGAAAAGCTGTTGATAAAGCGATTGGGAAAAAACCGGATTTTTATCAAGCTTGGTATTTCAAGGGGATGATATTTCGTAGTGAGAAAAAATACCCAGAATCTATTGCTGCTTTTGATAAAGCTCTTAAAATTAATCCCAACTTTGCTCAAGTTTGGAAAGAGCGGGGTAAATCGCTGTTTAGATTAGATAAATATTCCGAAGCCTTGACATCTTTTGACAAAGCCATTGCTCTGAGTCCTAATCAATTTGATCTTTACTACCTGCGAGGTTTTTCACTTTATCGATTAAAGCGTTTTTCTGAAGCAATTGAGGCTTACAATCAAGCTATTAAAATTGATCCTGTCTTTAAATGGGCTTATTCTGGGCGTGGTTTGTCCTATGGAGAGTTAAAAAAATATCGACAAAGCATAGCTGATTTTACTCAGGTCATTCAACTTGACCCTAAAAATGCCCTATTTTACTCCTTGCGGGGTGATATTTACTTGGTATTGAAAGAATACAAACAAGCCATAGCTGATTCAACTCAAGCCATTCAACTTGACTCTAAGGATGCCGACTACTACTCAACAAGGGGTATTGCTTACAGTGGATTGAAAGAATACAAACAAGCCATAGCTGATTCAACTCAAGCCATTAAACGTAACCCTGAAAAGGCAAGATACTATTTAGAGAGGGGTCTTGCTCACTATTTCTTAAAAGACTATAAACAAGCCATAGCTGATTATACTCAAGCCATTAAAATTGACCCTAAAGATGCAATCTACTACAATAGCAGGGGTATTGCTTACGTGGAATTAAAAGAATACAAACAAGCAATTAATGATTACACTCAAGCCATTCAACTTGACCCTAAAGATGCAATCTACTACTCCTTGCGGGGTGGTCTTTACTCAAAATTAAAAGACTATAAACAAGCTATATCTGATTTAACAGAAACTATTCGTCGTGACCCTAAAAATGCACCATACACTGTAGGAGGTCTCAGATACTCTGAATTTAAAGATAATAAAGACATCCTTATCTCTTACACTACCATAATGTCTACGACTTACGCAGATAGAGGTAATGCTTATTTACAATTGGAAGAATACAAACTGGCGATTAATGATTACACTCAAGCCATTAAAATTGATTCTCAAAATGCCGAGTATTATGCTTTTCGTGGTGGTATTTACTCTTTCCTGAAAGAATACAAACAGGCGATTGATGATTTAACTCAAGCCATTAAAATTGACCCTAAAAAGGCAACATACTATCATCTTAGGGGTACGACTTACCTTCAATTAAAAGACTACAAACAAGCCATAGCTGATTATACTCAAGCCATTCAACTTGATCCTAAAAATGCAACATACTATGGTGGTAGGGGTTTTGCTTACTTTCAACTAAAAGACTACAAACAAGCGATTGATGATTGGAATCAAGTCATTAAAATTGACCCTGAAAATGCAACATACTATAGTGCTAGGGGTGATGCTTACTTTCAATTGAAAGACTATAAACAAGCGATTGATGATTACACTCAAGCCATTAAATTAAAACCCGACTTTACCGAAGCCCACTATGTTCGGGGTATTGCTCACTATTTCTTAAAAGACTACAAACAAGCAATTGATGATTGGAATCAAGCCATTAAATTCAAACCTGAATATCCTGAAGCATACACTAATTTAGGCATAGTTTCCTATGAAATGGGAGAAGTAGAAACAGCAATTAATTATTGGCGAAATGCGATCAAAATCAATAGCAATGTTGCAGAAGCACATCTAGCTTTAGGTGTAGCTTTGTATGCCAAAGGCGATAAAGAAGCGGGTTTGAAATCGGCAGAAACTGCATTAAAATTAGATAAACGTTTTGGGAAGATAGAGTTTCTAAAAGAGAATAATTGGGGTGACAAGTTGATAAAAGATAGTCAGGAGTTTTTGAACAATCCCAAGATTAAAGTTTTGATTTAGAACCCACCTTCCGCACCCTTAGTATCAATATGACTGAATATTGTGGCGTTTTCTGCATTGATTCCGCGAGAAGGTAAATCTACAGAAACAGTTGTAGATTTTTTTAATCCCACCATGATAAAATGAGTGATCACAAACCACAACCTAGAAATCGCTTTGAGATAAAATAGAATAAAGTAATTTTGACTCTATCCCTCAGATATATCAAGAGAAAAATATGACACTAACCGATTTACTCCCATCAATTCAACAACTCTCAGCACCAGAAAAACTCAAATTAATTCGCATTCTTGCAGAAGATTTAGATTCATCTGAAAATATTTCTCCACTAGAACCCTTCAAAACATATCACCTAGCAACGCCTTATGATAACTTCGGGGCTGGAGAAATTTTGATGGAAACATTAAATCAATCAACCTTTAGTGATTAAGATTTATGCGGTTCAAATATTCAACAAATAACCCCAGCCAAAACGAGTTTGATAGTTTGCCTAGAGTTCCACTGGTTTTATGTCATGGTGATAAAATCGTAGAAGCACTGGGTTTAGTTGATAGTGGTGCTACCGTCAATGTTTTACCTTATGAAATAGGGCTTCAATTAGGTGGAGTATGGGATGAAAATAAAGCTATTATCCAATTAGCAGGTAATCTTAGTCAGGCAGCCATACCGTTTTTTGCACGTGCTGAAATAGGTGAATTTCCCTCAGTTAAATTGGCTTTTGCATGGGTAAGTAGACCAAATGCGCCCTTAATTCTTGGACAAACTAACTTTTTTCTAGAATTTGATGTTTCTTTCTATCGTTCAAAACTTGAATTTGAGATTAAACCCAAATCTTAACTAAATCTCTAGAAATTAGTTTTCTACTTTAACTTATAAAATGCGTGACCAGAAATAAAGTCTTAATCATCTACTTGTGCTTAGGTTGAAAATTCGGCAATTCTACAGATGCTAAAGATTTGCGTCCCTTGGGTGGTCGTTGGGGATAAATCAATGGTGAAGGCGATTTATGGTCAGATGTATTTTCATCCAATAACTTTGGCAAAACATCATTAGTGGGTAAATTTGATTCCGTCGTCGGGGAAATATCCAACCAATAATCTTCCATTTCCACAGTATTGATCTGATGGCTAAGAGCGGTGGAAATAATTGGAAATTCCTCTATTAGTGATAGTGAAAAATCTTCCTTTCCAGAATTTTCAGTAGTACCATAAGGATCAATTTCTATCGGCAAATCCTGTTTAATTATTATTTCTGGTTGTGGATGATTTTCCGAAGTAGATACTAAAGTTTCTAAAACAGATATATCACCTTGATGAATATTTACTTTTGCCTGGGTCCCCTCCTCCGTTGTGTCAGATGATGGTGTAATAAAAAACCGATGAATTATCCCTTCTAATTGCTGGTCTAGGGATAATACTCCAGAATCATCTTCAGTTGTTGATGGAGTTGTTGATTCATCAACTTGTGTAGGCTGAGAGATTACTGGTTCTGGATCATGGGGATAATTTTCAGAAGTTGTTGCTGTCGGCTTAACCCAGGAATTATTTACAGACTCATTCACAGAATCCGGTTCTCCTGTCCAAGGTCGAATAGGTTGAGCATTGGGAAACAAAGACCGGGCTTTTCTGGAGAATCGCGTTTGTTTGTGAATCACATCATGGGGATGATGGATATGATCTTCTAAATTTTCATGGCTAGGAATTGGAGTATCTAGACATTTTTCCAAAGCCGATTTAAACTGCATAGTTTGTCGTTGTTGACGCATTAATCTAGCCCGCAATTCACGACAAGTATTTTCCGAGTGTAATAACTGTTGAGACTCTTGACTGTAGTTAGCTTGCAAAAGAGAACATTCTCTTTCCAAATGCGCTAACCGCTGTTGGCTAACTTGCAAATTAGCTTGATAATTTTCAATACAAATTTCTTGTTGTTGAACAGTTTGGACAGCAGTTTCTAACTGCTGATACAGGGAATGAATTTGTTCTTGACCAGCGGAAAGTTCTTGATTTTGTTGGTTAAACATAGATTCCGTCACAGTAGACCGGGTTTTGTGCCATTGCAAAATCTTTTCGGCTTCAGCTAATTCGGTTTTTAACTGCTCTACCTGAGCATAGAGATGATTATTAGCTGTAGTTAATTCTGTATTTAACTTCAGTAATTGCTGAAATTCTAAGTTGATCTGTGCTTGTTGATCAATATTAGGTTCTGCAATCCAGTCTTGTTGGTTACTGTCTTCCAATTTTTCCATAACTACGGTTTCACATTGACAATCCGTTTATAGTGAGCGAAGTCGAACTATAGTTGGCCGATAGCGTGGCGTTAGCTTTATAATAGGTAAATTTGTCACGGTCATATTATTATTATCCACAAATACGTAGCCGTTCTCAGTTATTTACACAATTGACACTCCCCGGTCTAAAGACACGGGGATTCTACATTCACCGTCAAAACTTGGCTTTTCCAGGTTTACACCAAGCAGAGTAGTGGCTTCAACTCCTGTAGCGTTAATTTGGGGATGCCCTCCCCTATTTTTTGCAAGATTAAGAATGTTAATTGCGGCGTTTGTATCTCTATGAAGATATGATCCACAACTACA
>Ga0208858_1000127_pt1 | contig 17885 bp, 19 predicted proteins | sample LakMenEpi16Nov12_FD_150704 | JGI IMG/M metagenome (GOLD analysis project Ga0208858, IMG submission 150704) | Freshwater microbial communities from Lake Mendota, WI - 16NOV2012 deep hole epilimnion (SPAdes) | ecosystem: Environmental > Aquatic > Freshwater > Lake > Epilimnion/Euphotic zone ...
TATTCATCACTGGTTTACTCATTGTTGTTACTGTCTGACTGAATACTTAGAACCAGATTCAAATTTTCCAGCTAACTCATCTGCTTAGTACATATGTTTGTATCTCACTCAACTGATAACCGCTATATCACCATTAATCCTCAATATGCCATAGCCTACTACAACCGGGGACTTGCTAAATATGAATCAGGAGATAAAGCTGGTGCGATCGCTGATTATACTCAAGCTATCACCATTAATCCTCAATATGCCATAGCCTACTACAGCCGGGGACTTGCTAAATATGAATCAGGAGATAAAGCTGGTGCGATTAAAGATTTTACTCAAGCTATCACCATTAATCCTCAATTAGCCAAAGCCTACATCAACCGGGGATTTGCTAAATATGAATCAGGAGATAAAGCTGGTGCGATTAAAGATTTAGAAACTGCAAAACAACTATTTCAACAACAAGGTAATACACAAAATGCTCAAGAAGTACAAAAAATATTGAATAAATTGTAGCTACCATTATCTTTATTTTACCTTCTATCCTCTACCCAGGCATTAACCAACCCTAATCGAAAACAACCAAACTAACACCACAACGACTAGCTGCTTCCGCTAACCGAGAATCAAGAGTTGCTAATGGTAAATTTAACCGCAATGCTAACTCTAAATAAACAGCATCATAAGCATCTAAAGCATTTTTATCTGTAGGGGTTTAGCAATACTAAATCCTTATTTTTATGTTATATTAGAGTACAACAAAAAAGTCCTTTATCAGTTTATTCAAAAATATGAAAGGATATATCCAAAATCAAACAATTATTCTCCAAGACAGTTTACCCGATACCTTACACAATGGTGATGAAGTGGAAATTGTCATCATTCCCATCAAAAAACGTAAGTATCATTTTCCTACATTTAAACTGGATGTCAAAGAAGAATATTTAGACAGAGAAAAGATTTATTTCTAATAATTAGACAATTAATGTTAAAATAAACCTAAATGTAACCCTCATAAAAACTATGAAAAGTCGCAGTTTTACAGTCATAATCTACAAAGAAGATGATATATATATCGCTGAATGTCCAGAAGTTGGTACTGTAGATCAAGGAGAAACTATAGAACAAGCAATAACAGGTTTAAAAGAAGCAACACGACTTTATTTAGAAGAATTTCCTTTACCAGAAACCTCTCCTAGATATGTGACTAGCATAGAGGTTACTTATGCCTAAATTACCACGAATTTCTAGTAAAGAAGCAATTCGGACATTAGAACGTATGGGTTTTTATCAAATTAGACAAACAGGTAGTCATGTAATCATGAGAAAACAAACAATTAATGGAGAAGTTGGTTGTGTTGTACCATTACATCCAGAATTAAAAGTAGGTACATTAAGCGGTATTCTTAAACAAGCACAAATTACTCCTGAAGAATTTATAGAAAATCTATAAAAACTATATCTCTAGTTTAAACAAAGATTTATGAACAAAACACCAATGAATCAAGAAGATGATTTTGATGCTGATGATTTATTACCAGAGTATAATTTCGATTATACTAAAGCTCGTCCTAATCGGTTTTCTACTACCTCAGAAAATAAAATTACTGTAATTCTTGATCCTGATGAAGAATAAAGTTTTTCAAACATCAGAAGATGTGAATCGTGCTTTACGTTGTTTGTTATCTGCTATTCCTGAAAAATAAAGCCATTACATTATTGAATATATTGACATTCTGTAGGGGTTTAGCAATGCTAAACCCCTACGAGATGTTATGGATTTTGCAAAATTGCTGTAACTTGTCTTTTCAAATTAGATAAATTTTGTTCAATAATTTGCCAAACTAAATTAAGATTTACCTTTAAATAATCATGAATTAAAACATCTCGTAAACCTGCCATTTGCTGCCAAGGAACGTCAGAATATTGACTTCTCAACTCAGGTGATAATCTCTTTGTTGCTTCCCCAATGATTTCAAAATTGCGAATTACAGCATCTTGAATCATCTTGTTTTGCATAAATTCCTCTTTACCACCTTTCGTATATTCTTCTATTCGTTCAATACATTCTTTAATATTACTTAAATACAAACGCTCATCTTTCATAAAGGTACAGCCTCACTTAATACTTTATCTCTAATTAATTCATGTAAATTACCAGGTTCAGCAATATCCACTTTTCGTCCTAGCAATGCTGCTAAATCTTGCATTAAACCAATATAATCAAATAAACTACTTTGTGGTTTAAGTTCTACTAAAAAATCTATATCACTATCTGGTGTTGCTTCACCTCTAGCAACAGAACCAAAAACTCGCAGATTATAAGCACCATACTTAGTGGCAATTTTTAATATTTGTTCTCGAAATGGTAGCAATAATTCTTCAATTCCCATAAGTTATTTTTGAAAAAGATTAGCCCTTTCTATTTTATTAGATTGCATCAGTATTTGTCAATACAGAAAAGGAGGAAATTCAGCAATAAAACTTATGAAAATTCGCACCTTTACAGTAATTATTTACAAAGAAAATGGTAAACATTTATCTTTAGCTAAATCCTGAGAACAATTAATTAATGTGGCTTGAAATGTCACAATTTTCCAAGGTTGAATATTTTCTTCTAATTTAAGACAATTCTCTAATAAATCAACTGGTTCTCCTAAACTTAAAATCTGACTTTGTAAAGATAAATCTGCTGTTTTTCCATGACATTCATAAAATCGAAGAATGAATTTCTCCGAATCATCTTCACTGGGTTTAAGTGCCATTAAAATCAAATTATCTGCTGATAAATCTAGAAAACTTTGACTTTGACAACCATCTGAATTACATTGATAATTATCTGGATTTACTAATACTTGAAAAGGCACGTTTAACTCATAACCACGTTTTACAGTTTCTGCTTCTTCCCAACTGCCCAAATGAGGGTATAAACTATAGGTAAATTCGTGTATTCCTCTATCAGCTTGGGAGTCTGGCCAATGGGAACTTCTTAGCAAAGTCAGACGCAGTTGGTTAGGTTGGGCATCGTAACCATATTTACAATCATTGAGGAGACTAACTCCGTATTTTTCGCTTTCTATATCTGTGGTTAAATCTGCCCAATGTAAAGCGGGGACTTCCCATTTTGCCTTTTGGGCGGGGGTTTGGGGGTTTGTGGGACGACGAATAGCACCGCAGGGGATTTCGTAAGTGGCAAATTCGGCTTGGAGATTGAGAGGAAAGGCTGTTTTTACTAATACCTGATTTTCTTGCCAATTTACAGTATTAGTTATTTTCAAAATTGGTGAACCAAGTTCCAAAATGTAATCTTGACAAAATTCCGATTTCCCCAGTTGACGCACTACTCGCAAACGTTGGTGAATTTCTCCATATTCTTGCCATTGAATTGATTTTAATTCGGTTGGAGGGAGGGGTTTTGTGTTATAATTGGGATCTATATTCCAAGCATCCCAATATTGGCCGCTGTCGGTAAAAGCTTGAAGTTGATTTCCCGCACCGGTTAAAATTTCCCTTTGTTTAATTTTATCAAAGACGCTGGTTAAATCTCCGGTTTCGGGGTTAACTTGAATTTGCAGATATTCGTTTTCTAATATCCAGTTTTTGGGGAATATTTTCGGCTGGGGGGAAGAGGGAGAAATCCAGAAAATGCTGTAACCTATAGATGGGATGGTTGCGAAAAATAATAAAGTTGAATTTTCGCAGTTTTGGGATAAAATTTCTTTTCCTTCAATATCAGCAACTTTCCAGGTTGGATAATTTGGGGTGATGATTTTTGATAAGTCAACTGTAACAACTTCCGACCGTTCCCAGTTGAGAGAGTTAAAAATTATGACGGGGATACTCTCAGAATTGGGAGGTTGTGGTATATTTATTTTGGATGCGATCGCTTTTAATGAGTCTTCTAATATTTTCGTTCCCATTTTTTCCACCGCTTCCCATTCGGGTATTGCGTCTGCGTAAACTTGGGTAATGGAAGAACCGGGTAAAATATCGTGAAACTGGTTAAATAAAACTTTTTTCCACGCGGTTTCTATTTCTGTTTGCGGAAATTCCGCACCACAAAGAATATTTGCTAAAGTTGCGAACAACTCAGCACTATATAATAGATGTTCAGATTTGCGATTCCAACGTTTTTGGTCTGCGTGGGTAGTATAACATCCGCGGTGGAATTCTAAATAAAGTTCGTCTTCCCAAACTGGTAAGTTTTGACTTGCGGATTTTATTTGCTGAAGATATTTTTCCGAAGTTGTAAATTCTAACTTGGGGAAAATTGGGGAATGTTCCCAACGTCTTCCAGTCTCCAGCATATCACGAGTTGGACCACCACCATGATCACCAACACCAGGAAGCCAAAGGGAATCTTGTAAACCTGTTTGAGTTTTCCACTCACAAGCGTACTTGGCCATTTTAACAGGTGCGATGGTTTCGCCGATAGGTGCGGACATGAAACTTAATGTTTGACTACCATCGAGCGATCGCCACCAAAATAAGTCATAATCAAATTTAGTTGTATCATTCCAGCGGAGTTTTTGCGTCACAAAGAATTCAATTCCCGCATTTGCCAAAAATTGGGGTAATGTCGCACAAAAACCAAAGGTATCGGGAACCCAAACTACAGCAGATATTTTTCCGAACTTCTGCAAAAAATACCTTTGTCCATATAATAATTGACGAACTATAGACTCACCAGCAATTAAATTTAAATCCGGTTCTACCCAAAAACCTCCCAAAACTTCCCATTTTCCGGCTTTAACTTGGTTTTGAATTTCTCTAAACAAGTCAGGACGATTTTCTTCTACCCAAGCATACAACGCCGGTGTGGTATGACAGAAAATCAATTCAGAAAAATCTTTTTGGAGTTGTAAAACTGACTCAAAAGTATTTTGTGCTGCTTTCCAAGTTTCTGCTACAGGCCATAACCATGCTAAATCTAAATGGGCATGACCTAATAAATTGATTTTATATTTTTGGGCGTTGATAAATTCGGATAAACCCACATAGGTTTCTCGCAAATTCACCAAATATGTTTTCCAGTCTTGATTTTCTGCGTCTTTAAGATTTGTAACTTTCTCAACTTCCCTAGCTAGATTTGGAATTTTTTCTGGTGCGAAGTTTTGGATAAGAATTTCCGTAACTGCTAATTCATCAGCAATAAAACCAGCATCAGGATGATTGTAATCTGTTGACTCGTAAATTGCAAGCGATCGCATCAACGCCCCATCACAATGTCCCGGACTCACCAACCGCAAAGCTATGGTAAACTCTTCCCCAGGAGTTACACTAGAACTGAGTAATACTCGCGGTGAAGAATCAAACAAATCTCCCGTCAATACTAACTTATCATTAACATATACTTCCGCTAAATCTGCCCACCATACCAAAGCCACGCGCAAAGACAAACCCGTCAACGGAAAGTTGTGTAAATTCTCAGGAACAGAAAATTTTTGTCCTAACCATAATACCTGTTTTCCCCCTTTCCAGAAAATATGATCTTTTTCATTTAGCTCAACAGGTTGCCAATCAGTTAAACTAAATGGGATAAAATCAGTAACTACCTCGTCAGTTTCCTGATATCTCCAGGTGGACTGGATATCAACTTGACAACAAGAACGCAAATTTTCAATTGCTGTGGATATAGATTTGGTATTTAATGAGGATACAGGAAGAGTCATAGTTCCAATAAAATAATATAAATAATTGACGCTGACGAAAATTAACAGTTTGATGTTTTCTGCGTACTCTTTGGCGACTTAAAAGTAATTTATCTAACCACAGAGGCACAGAGGACACAGAGTGAAGAGGTTAGAAAATTCTTCTTTAACCTACATTTTTTCTTACTTTGAAAGTGCTGGTTTCAACAACTAAAGCTACAACTTACACATAATTACCTACCATGTCTTCCGATTCTCCAAATCGTTATCAAAGCAAACTCTTTAATTTTGTCTACCAGCATTCTCGACGGTTGACACAAACACTGGAAAATACTTTCAAAAATTTGCAAGTTGCTACTGGGTTGGGTGTAGGTTCTCTACTTTATCCACTTTACCAATTATGGCAACAAAATGGCACAGCAAAACAATTACATTCAGCAACTCCCCCCTCTAGTGACGCACCAATTCAAATTATATTAGATGTTGTCAAAAATCTTCCTCCTGGAGATGCTGATTTACCAACTTCCTCAAAAACGAATCCCTTCACATTTTTAGGATCTTTGTGGGAGAAAATTTTTCCCAAGCCGAATTTTCCAACTTCAGAAAATACTCTCCAACAGCATATACCCACAGTACAGGGAATTGCTATAGAATTACAAACCCGAAACTTGGTCTTAGTCAGTGCTGATAATCGGATTTTCGATGTTTTCACACCGCAGCAAAACGTCAAATTAGCAGATAGAATTAATAGCGAAATTAGCGAATATCGGTATTCTTTACAATTAATTGCTTACCAGCAAAAAGAATTATTGCCCAAAATTGATCATCTGCTGAATAAGCTAACTGAGGAAGATTCTATCATAGCACGAAAATCTCTATTAAATCCCATTAAACTTTTTGGATTTCTCGATCAATTAATTGCTAATTCAGAAACTACGGCTTTAGTTTCTGTCCAAAAACATAGCCAGGAAATTGTCAATCATTTCCAAAATAAGGTTAATGGATTAGCAGTTAATCAGGATGATTTCAAATTTCCGCAACTACAAATTTCTGATTTAATAGCAGCCGCGATAAATCACTTTTTTGGAGGTAGAAATAATTATCAAATTGACTCAAATTCTTCTCCAGAAAAAGTCCAAAATCAATCTGATTTTAAAAAGGTTTTATCATCAAATAATCAGTTAGATTCTCGTGATTCTTTAGGAGATAATTGGTTGACATGGAATGATTTATTTGGTGAAACAAATACCAAACTTGAGGAATCAGTACAGCAACCTCAAGCAAAAAGAGAATTCCGTGAGATTCACCGCAAAATAGGTCAGCAAGCAACCGAACCCAAAAATGAGGAATTTCCAGAAATAGATAGTCAAACCAGTCAAGGATTTAATTTTAAGCCTGACTGGATTGATATTTCTGCTACATCATTAGGTTATGAAAAACACCCATTAGAACAAATTCTGGAATGGTTAGATCAGTCTATATTATGGATAGAACAGATATTCACAAATATGATTTATTTCTTTAGAGGTTTATTGTTAGGGAGATAATTGAAAAACAAGAAAAACTAGATCCCCGACTTCTCAAAGAAGTCGGGGATCTGAAATCTAAAATCTGTTAAAATTCCACAATTACTGGTGTATGATCACTAGGTTGAACTAACTTCCGGGGTTCAATATCAATAGTGCAACTTTGGGCGCGTTCATACAAAGTTGGTGTAAGATAATGATGATCTATTCGCCAACCTAAGTTACGCTTAAAAGCAGCAGTCCGATAATCCCACCAACTATAATTTTCTCCTGCGTTGTTAAATTTACGAAAAGCATCTCCAAAACCTAAACTGAGAACATCTCGTAACGCTTGACGTTCTAATTCAGATGCCATAATGTGATTATCTATCTTTACCTTATCATTAATATCTATATCTTCTAAGGCAATATTAAAATCACCACACATAGAAATAGTAGGATTTGATAATAGTAAAGTCTGTAAATATTCCTTGAGAATTTTTAACCAGCCTAACTTATATTCATACTTGTCGCTACCGATAGCTGAACCATTGGGAACATAAAGATTAACAATTCTTACTCCTTCAATTATACCAGAAATTACCCGTTTTTGTTCATCCCATGCTGATGCTATTTCTGGCAAAATAGCACCAAAACCCACATTTACATCTGTCAAAGGTTGACGACTAATTAAAGCCACACCATTATAAGATTTTTGCCCGGAAATATACGGATAATAGCCTAAATTTTCAAACGCAAGATTAGGAAAGTCCTTGTCTATGACTTTGGTTTCTTGTAAACACAAAACATCAACCGGATTTTCTGTTAACCAATTGATAACCTGTTCTAAACGTGTCCGCACAGAATTCACATTCCAAGTAGCAATTTTCATGAGTTAATTATTAAAACGACTGCAAAATAATGGTAAAGTAATTATCTCATGAAAATTATATATTTATGATCCCTAAGATAGATGAATAAGGACTATACTAGTTTATAGTTTAATAATGTTCTCACAGGTTTTCATTGTTTTGATCAAAGAATCAGCTTGGATAAATACCCCATAAAGCTGGTTAATTTAGCATTTATTCATAGGTTTTTACCACCAATTTCTCTAAATATGAAAATTGCGAATGGGGTGAATAAAAAACTATAAAAAATGAATGTTACTAAATAAACCATAAATTTAGAATTTTCAATTGTTTAATGGTGATGTCGAGATCAATCATAACATTGCCAGGGTTTAATTTTTTTAAAGGAGGACATTTTATGAGTATCATAGTTAACACCTGCCCCTGCTGTGGTGGTTCGGTTCTGCGTCATGTCCGTCATCATGAGGTTTATTGGTTTTGTCTTTCCTGTAGACAAGAAGTACCAGTTTTAAATACAAGTAGTGGATCTAATCTACTATCTAAGTTGGAAACCCGTAATCAAGAAGTTTTACCCCAAACGGCTTTGAGTTCTTGAATTTTTGTAAGCATTCAGCTATCAGTGGTCAGCAGTCAGCTAAAATCGGATTTTAGGGGTTTTGAAGTGGGGGAGACTGACATCAGTAATTAATATTCAGAATGCTGATCAATTCAATTCTTGCTGATAGCTGACGGCTGAATGCTTACGAATTTTTCAACATGGGGAATAGAAAACTCATCAGCATAAATTTAGGTAAAAGCAGGAATTGCTAATTTTAAATACAAAATATATGCCGATGTCATTAAGTATGGTATAAAAGCGTATTTAATAGATTTTGATAGCGTGGTTTAAGTCATACTTCTTTTTTATGGGTGAAAAATTTTGTTAGCAGCACTACTCTACGGACAAGAGGATTTACGCCTAGAACAAGTTCCTGACCCGACTCCCGAAGCCGGCGAGGTGGTGATTCAGGTGGAAGCAGCCACTACTTGTGGGACAGATTTAAAGGTATGGCGACGTGGTGGCCATGTTAAAATGTTGACACCGCCGACACTGTTTGGTCATGAAGGTGCAGGACGGATTGTCGCTGTCGGCGCTGGGGTGACGAATTGGCGGGTAGGCGATCGCGTGGTAGCAAATAATTCTGCTCCCTGCATGAAATGTTTCTTTTGTCAACGCCAAGAATATTCTTTATGTCCCCATTTAACTTGGAATAATGGGACATTTGCGGAATATCTGAAAATTCCTGCTCCCATTGTTCGGCATAATTTATTACCAGTTCCTAAACATTTACCCTTAGTATTAGCGGCGATGACTGAACCTTTAGCTTGTGTCTTGCATGGTATCAGCCGTGCCAGTGTCAAACCCCATGATAAAGTAGTGGTTTTGGGTGATGGCGCAATTGGCTTGATGTTTGTGGCAGTATTAGCGAAATATACTGAGGTGATATTGTGGGGTGGGAATAATCAACGGTTAGAAATTGGTGAAAAGTTGGGTGCAGCAAAGACTTTCAATTATCATCAAGTTACGGCTATTGCCAACACAGTTAGGGAATTAACCGCTGGTTGGGGTGCAGATGTCGTTATAGAGGCTACTGGTGTACCGAGTGTTTGGGAAACGGCGATCGCTTGCGGTCGTCCTGGTGCAACTATCAATTTATTTGGTGGTTGTCCAAGAGATACCACAATTTCTGTCAATACCGAACAATTGCACTATAGTGAACTTACTCTCAAAGGCGTATTTCACAATACACCAGAATATGTGAAAGCAGCCTTATCGCTCATTGCTAGTGGTACAATTCCTTTTGACTTACTTATTAGTGAACACCGACCTTTACAGGATTTAGAACAGGTATTCATGGATATGAAGGCACGGAAAGTAATTAAAGTAGCAATGTATAACTAAAAAAATGGCTATTTCGTAGTTCATGCTTCTAGCTAGTACAGCTTGGCGTAAAAGTTACACTTTACCAATATATTAGAAGCATCTAGCCCAGGAAGGTTGCAATTTTTCCCCAGAATAGTTTATTATCCTGATTTTACTGTTTAATTTGGGAAAAAACTCAGTATCAATTCCCTGTTTCTTAATTCTATGATTATTACCTTATTAGTAGCTTGGATAGTTTTTATCATTCTCTGGAAACTAATTAAAACCACGATTAAAACGGCCATTATCTCTGCCGCTGTTGTCATCTTATTATACTTTGGTTTCGGTATTACTCCCCAAGATATTTGGCAGCAAATCAGCCAATTTGCTCAAACTTTCTCCCAAACGCCAGTGAAAAAGTGACAATTAAAATTTAACAATTACCCAATCTTCCGAGATCCAGAAATCTTCGCTAAAGCATCTTGAAACGCGGGTGGTAACTGCCGCATAATTTTCCCCTTTTCCCGATCTAAAGCCACTAACGTCACCTGAGCAGTAATGTATAAATCCTGACCATCAGGAGAAACAAGGGTATAGTCCCAGTTCATTCGCACTCCAGTCACCTCAGCCATCCGTGTTTTTACTAAGACTGACATCCCTAACTGCACCGACCGATGATAACGGATTGACAACTCCACTACAGGCAAATCACAACCTAAAGCCACTAAATCAGCAAATTCAATGCCAATAGAACGCAAGCATTCTACCCGTGCTTCTTCCATCCAGGTCAAATAAGTGCCATGCCAAACAATACCTGCGTAGTCAGTATGGTGAGGTTGCGCCCTAACTAGATATTCAAACCAATTTTCAAATGCAACATTAGTTACACTCTCAATGGCACTAGTTGGTGGTAGTTGGGGTTGATTTGTATCTTTAGACATATTAATAATTTTTACAAGCAACAGATTTCTAAAAAACAGATAAAACTTTGTAAACTGTTTCTAATTCTACCAGATTGTCAAGACGTTGCGTCAAACGCCCATGATTCAGAAAATTTGAGCAATACTGGTACATGACGGAAGATCAACAGAACTTACAAAAATGACGATTCAACCTACAAATACAGCATTATTAGATTGGACTGGTGATACTTTAGCCATTGGCTTATTTGAAGACGCAGTAGAGTTAACTGGTGATCTTGCCAGCTTAAATGATAAATGTGCGGGAATTGTCCAAGAAGTTATTGCCGAAGAAGAATTTACAGGTAAGGTAAATAGCACTATTGTTATTCGCTTAGGTGCGACTCATGCCGTGCGGAAGCTGATTTTGGTGGGTTTAGGGAAACCAGACGCGCTGAAATTAGAAAATTTACGCCGGGTTGCGGCTACTGTAGCCCGAACCGCCAAAAAGCAAAAAACCAAAACCCTGGGAATCAGTTTACCATTGTGGAACAATGATTCAGCCGCCACAGCCCAAGCATTGACTGAAGGCATAGAATTAGCACTTTACCAAGATATTCGCTTTAAATCTGAGCCAGAAGATAAAAATCCTCAAATCGAAACTATTGATTTACTTGGTTTAGCAGGACAAGAAGCTGCTATTGCCCGTGCTAATCAAATTGTTTCTGGTGTGATTTTGGCGAGACAGTTAGTAGCAGCCCCAGCTAACGCGGTTACATCTATCACTATGGCAGAAACTGCCCAAGCGATCGCTCACGAACACGGGTTAGAACTGGAAATTCTCGAACAGGAAGAATGTGAAAACCTCGGTATGGGAGCATTTTTGGGAGTTGCCCAAGCTTCTGATTTACCACCAAAATTCATTCACCTCATCTACAAACCAGCCACCACACCGAGACGAAAACTGGCAATTATCGGTAAAGGTGTAACTTTTGATTCCGGTGGTTTGAACATTAAAGGGGCTGGTAGCGGCATTGAAACCATGAAAATGGATATGGGTGGTGCAGCCGCAACTTTAGGCGCAGCTAAAGCCATTGGGCAGTTAAAACCAGATGTAGAAGTTCACTTTATCTCCGCCGTCACCGAAAACATGATTAGCGGTAAGGCTATGCACCCTGGAGACATCTTAACCGCATCAAATGGCAAAACCATCGAAGTTAACAATACCGATGCAGAAGGGCGTTTAACCTTAGCTGATGCCTTGGTCTATGCTGATAAATTGGGTGTGGATGCGATCGTTGATTTAGCTACTCTCACAGGCGCTTGTGTGGTAGCTTTGGGTGAAGATATCGCTGGTTTATTTACACCAGATGATGCGGTAGCTTCCCAACTGCAAACAGCCGCTGATAGTGCTGGTGAGAAAATTTGGCGGATGCCAATGGAAGACAAATATTTTGACGGACTTAAATCTGGTATTGCCGACATGAAAAATACCGGACCCCGTTATGGCGGTTCTATTACTGCGGCTTTGTTCCTCAAACAGTTTGTTAAAGATACCCCTTGGGCGCATTTGGATATTGCCGGGCCAGTTTGGGCTGATAAAGAAAATGGCTACAACGGTGCAGGGGCAACTGGTTTTGGTGTGAGAACACTGGTTAGCTGGGTTTTGAGTTAATTTAATTTCCTCTAATCTGGACAAGACAAGATCCCCGACTTCTCTAAGAAGTCGGGGATCTGAGAGGGTGTTTGAAAAGTTATGGTTGATGTATCAAATATTTTTTACCCCACCCTAACCCTCCCCTTGTAAAGGGGAGGGAACTGGATTTTTATTGTTTCCCCCCTTTACAAGGGGAAAGGGGGGTAGCAATGTGATGAAAATTACGGAATACCACTTTTCAAACATCCTCTAAGAAAACAAATGGGAGTCTTATATCAACTGGAAATTAATGGCTGATTTTCTAAACTTTTATCTTTAAATGTTTGGGGTACAGATACACCTAATAAAATCATATTACTTGTCATGTAAGACAATAAAGTAGACCACAATAAATGATTATTATGAAAATACCAAGCTGCAATTAGTAAGGGTATAAAACCCACTACAAAAGATAATAATACCGTATTACGTAAAGTTGCCCCTTCCTTTAAGCCAATAAAATAACCTTCTAGCATAAAAGTAATGGCAGTAATTACTAAAATAGGCAGTAACCAAATAGTATATTGGTTAATCTCTTGATTCACTTCTGTGTGATTAGTTAATAATCCAAATACCTGATCAGGGAAGAAAATAGATGTCCCGGCAAAACCTAATGCAATCACCACACTAGTCACTAAAGAAACTATTAATAAAGGGATGATCTGTTGAGTATTGCCTTTGCTTTTAAAATTCGCTGTCAGGGTTTGCATTGTTACTCCTACCCCTTGAATTGTAAACTGACTCAAAAGAGCAATTTGGAGTAATAAACCATTTTGAGCTAAAACAGTTGTTCCCATGGTTGCACTTAAATTAGTAAAAATAGAATAGACAGAAATTAATACTAAAAACCGAATCAAAATATTACCTTTTAACGCAAAAGTTTCCTTTAAAGCTACCCAATCAAATAATTCTTGAATGGCTACTGGTACAGCTTGCCAAGGAATAGTAAAAAACATCCATATTAAACCCACGATTAAAGCTAAATACTGGCTTAATGCTGTTGCTAAACCTGCCCCTACACTTGCCCAACCCCATTTAGAAATCATCAAATAATCTAACAATACATTAGAACCATTACCGACAATTGACATTAATAGCATCACCCAATTCATTTCTCTACCTAAAAACCAACCAAATAAAACAAAATTGAGGAGGACAGCAGGTGCGCCCCAAATTCGCGCATAAAAATAATCAACTCCAGCAGATTCAATATCTGAAGAACCACTCAAAATGAAAAAACCAATTTTTTGTAAAGGATATTGCAATAAAACAATAATTAAACCCACTAGTAAAGCAATTAAACCACTCCGTAAACCAGCTAAAACTACTGCTTTATCATCATTTTTACCAACAGCTTGAGCCGTTATAGCATTAGTGCTAGAACGCATGAACTTTAATACTCGATAAAGATAATCAAAGAGAATAGTTGCTAAAATTACTCCTGCTAAATGTCGAATATCTGTTAAATGCCCTAAAAAAGCAATATCTACCAAACCAGCCAAAGGAACCATCATATTAGCAAGCACGCTGATGCTTGCCAGTCGGTAAAATCTGCCTAAAAAATTGTAGTTACTGGGGACTGTAAATCTCATTTTTGTTATTTGGTCTGCTATAATTTCAGTCTATTATCATCTAGAAAACGCCTTTATAGTAATTAGCAAGGGGAATTTAATCACATATTTTCCGGTGAACGGTAAAAGAGCATAAAAAAGCTTTAGCCTTACCGTTGTCAGTCCTATTCAAAATACCTATATGCTTAATTAGGTATCGTTATATTTCAATTAATGCAAGCTCCTGAATTCTCTTAGTTGCAGAAAAAATAGATTTTCTTATGCTTTTTTGAGAATTCTGAATTTTTAAGTATTGCAATCTGATAAAATTTGTAAGGTTTCTATAAGCTCTGAGCAATGGGATCGACTGGTGTAAGGATCGCAATTGACGCAATGGGGGGAGATCATGCACCCGCTGAAATCGTCGCCGGCGCACTGCGGGCGCGAGAAGAATTGGGTGTAAAAATATTACTGGTTGGAGATCCCCAACAAATCGAGGCTGTAATGCCGCCAAAGACAACTATGGCGGATTTGGAGATTGTTCCTGCCGAGGAAATGATCGCTATGGATGAAGATCCTCTCAACGCAGTTAGACGCAAGCGAAAATCTTCCATCAACATAGCGATGGATTTAGTTAAAAATCAACAAGCAGATGCTGTATTTTCTGCTGGACACTCTGGGGCAGCCATGGCCTCAGCTTTGCTACGCTTAGGAAGATTACCGGGAATTGACCGCCCAGCAATTGGCACAGTATTCCCCACCATCAAAGCAGGCAAGCCAGTAATGATCCTGGATGTCGGTGCTAATGTAGACTGTCGCCCTAAGTTTTTAGAGCAGTTTGCAGTCATGGGTTCAATTTACAGTCAGTATGTTTTGGGAACAGAAAATCCCAAAATAGGTTTATTGAATATTGGCGAAGAAGATACTAAAGGTAACGAAGTAGTTCTTCGCGCCCACCAATTGTTACGGGAAAATACTCAAATTAATTTTACTGGTAATGCTGAAGGGCGTGATGTATTGTCCGGTGAATTTGATGTGATTGTTTGCGACGGCTTTGTGGGTAATATTTTATTAAAATTTGCCGAAGCAGTTGGCGGAGTAATTCTGCAAATTCTCCGAGAAGAATTACCCCAAGGGATACACGGTCAAATCGGTACAGCGATTTTAAAACCCAACTTAAAACGCGTTAAACAGCGGATGGATCACGCTGAACATGGAGGTGCTTTGCTTTTAGGTGTCAGTGGTATTTGTTTTATTGGTCATGGTAGTTCCCAAGCACCATCTATTTTTAGTGCCATTCGCATGGCTAAAGAAGCCGTAGATAATCAGGTGTTAGAAAGACTTCAATCCCAATATCAAATTCTCCAAAATGAAAGTAGTTAACTATTACTTCTCAAAAGTAGAGATCCTCCGCTAACAGCCATTTGTCACTTGTCATCCAATTTTAGATTGCGGATTTTAGATTCATAATTACTTTTATAAATCTATTGTTCTTGATCTCAAATCTAAAATTGGGATTGTCATTGGTACTCGTTATTAATGCTTACAAACAAGACAACTGACAATTTACAAATGACAATTGACAATTGAGGAAAAAAAGAAGTGCAAAATTTTTTTAACGGTGGTATAGCAATTACAGGCAGTGGTTCAGCAGTCCCAGCAACTTGTTTACACAACCAAGAGTTAACTCAACTGGTAGAAACATCAGATGAGTGGATTGCCTCAAGAACAGGAATTCGTCAAAGACGGTTAGCGTTGCCCCCTGACTCACTGGCATCATTGGCCACTGCGGCTAGTCAACAGGCCATTGCTGCCGCCGGGATCACAGCAGCAGACATAGATTTAATTTTATTGGCCACCTCCACCCCTGATGACCTATTTGGCACTGCTTGCCGTGTTCAAGGTGAATTAGGTGCTACCAAAGCAGTCGCCTTTGACTTAACAGCCGCTTGTTCTGGTTTTGTCTTTGGTTTAGTTACAGCCGCACAATACATCAGAACAGGTGTTTATCAAAATGTACTCTTAATTGGGGCTGATATCCTCTCTCGGTGGGTAGATTGGCAAGATAGACGTAGTTGTGTGTTATTTGGTGATGGGGCTGGGGCAGTGGTATTACAGGCTAATAAGAGCGATCGCCTATTAGGATTTTGCCTCAAAAGCGATGGTTCTCAAAACAATTGTCTTAACCTGTCCTATAACGCCTCTACCACAGAACTGACACCAGATATTCATGTATCTACAGGCAAATATCACCCCATTACCATGAACGGCAAAGAAGTCTACCGCTTCGCTGTGCAAAAAGTCCCAGAAGTGATAGACAAAGCCCTGTTTGCAGCTAATCTCAAAGTAGAAAATATAGATTGGCTGGTATTACATCAAGCAAATCAAAGAATTATCAATTCCGTTGCTGAACGCTTAGAGATTCCCGATCACAAAGTAATCAGTAATGTATCCGAATATGGTAACACCTCCGCCGCATCTATCCCTCTGGCGTTAGATGAAGCAGTGCGAGCCGGGAAAATCAAACCCAATGATATTATTGCTGCATCTGGTTTTGGTGCCGGTCTTTCCTGGGGTGCAGCCATTTTTAAATGGGGAAGATAAACAATTCAAAATTGAGAATTAAAAATTAAAAATCAGAAAATTAATAACAACGAACAACGAACAACGGTACGGGCGAAGCATTTGGAGAACTATTTTTGGCAATGACCGATAATTTATCTTCCAAATGCTTCGCCCCTACTGACAACTAACAACTAACAAAGAACAAATGACTAAAACTGCATGGGTGTTTCCCGGACAAGGTTCTCAATCGCTGGGAATGGGAATAGACTTGTTAAATCTACCATCTGCCAAAGAAAAATTTATTCAAGCTGAGGAAATTTTGGGCTGGTCTGTCACAGATATCTGCCAAAGTGATATTGAAACCTTATCACGGACACTTTATACCCAACCTAGTTTATATGTAATCGAAAGTATTATTGCTGATATTTTGCGGGAAAAAGGACAGCAACCAGACCTAGTTGCAGGTCATAGTTTAGGCGAGTATATAGCCCTTTATGTGGCTGGTGTCTTTGAATGGTCTGCTGGGTTACATTTGGTAAAACGACGGGCAGAATTAATGGATAGTGCTGTTGGGGGAATGATGGCCGCACTAATGAACTTTGACCGAGAAGAATTAGAAAAAGTTATTAGCGAAACACCTAATGTAGTTTTAGCAAATGATAACAGTCCTGCCCAAGTTGTTATTTCTGGAACTCCTGAAGCTGTACAGGCTGTCATGTCGCAAGTCAAAGCTAAACGGGCTATTCCCTTAAAGGTTTCGGGCGCATTTCATTCCCATTTAATGAAAGCAGCAGCAACAGAATTTCAACAAGTTCTCGATTCAGTAATTTTTCAGTCAGCAACCGTCCCAGTTTTGTCTAATGTAGATCCAATTCCAGCGGTAGCAGCGGAAACTTTAAAACAGCGTCTTTCTCAACAAATGACAGGTCCTGTGCGTTGGCGAGAAATTTCTTTACAATTACCAGAAAATGGCATTGAGAAAGTTGTGGAAATTGGTCCTGGGAACGTCTTAACAGGTTTGATTAAACGGACTGCAACTGGCTTGATTTTAGAGAACATTCGTAATGCTGGGGAGTTACCTGAATAGGTAATTGCACAAATTAATTCACAATTAAATAAGTCATTATGTCAGCAATTCTCATTTTGAAAAAAATAAGATAAAATTCTCTTAATTTAAGTGTAAACCCTGTATTAAATTATTCTTTTTTAATAGATAATTATCATCCGACGCTGGAGATAGATAGGGTTTTAAAAAT
>Ga0208858_1000128_pt1 | contig 17760 bp, 9 predicted proteins | sample LakMenEpi16Nov12_FD_150704 | JGI IMG/M metagenome (GOLD analysis project Ga0208858, IMG submission 150704) | Freshwater microbial communities from Lake Mendota, WI - 16NOV2012 deep hole epilimnion (SPAdes) | ecosystem: Environmental > Aquatic > Freshwater > Lake > Epilimnion/Euphotic zone ...
TGTAGAGGTCTAGATTGCATTGTGCTGTCGAGGGTTTAGTAATTTCTCTCATTTTTCAATACCTATTACTAGACGACTCATATTTATCAATTCACTATTTCGTTATTCTGTCAATGCGTAAGTCCTATCCTAGTAAGCGACAACCATCTTGTAAAATCCATGACTGCAATTGTGTCAGTTCTTGGCTATATCCGTAAAATGCTGAAATATCAATTGCAGTTCCCCAGTCTATGAATTGATTTAAATTTGGTTTTTTTTTGCGTATTTGTGCGTATGCGGGGGGGGGGGAAATATTACTTCAACACTGGTAGTAATTTCTTGCCAATCTAGATTTAATCGCCGACATAGTTCTTCAAAGCTTGCATAACTAACAGGTTTACCAGTCAGGAAATTGCTAATTGTAGTTAAAGACAATCCGGTATCATAAGCTAAAGCTCTTTGGTTGGGGTAGCCATTAACTCCAAGTGCCATATTAACCTGTTGAATACAGTCATTGCTTACCTTAAGTGACTTTGACATAATGTTAAATAATTTACATCAAGACGGTAATAATTCACTTGTTCAGGCAGATTTGACTAAATTCAGATGTTTTGACTGATATCTTCTCATAATCAGCGCGTCACGTAAATCTATCTTTAGATAGATGACATGGTTGTTTTGTTTTTTGGTGTCAAAATTAGCTCTCAAGTCAAATGAAGTCAGATGAAGTCAGTGTTTCTCAGTACGGAAGTTAGTACATGGTTTGGTAGATTAGAAAAATCAACTATTTAATTAATACAGAGTTATCATGGCAAAATCCATCAAAACCGTCGTTTTCATTGATCCCAATGTTACAGACTGGCAGAATTTAGTTAATGGTGTCGAACCTGGCTCACTCGTGTTTATTCTTGACCCCAGAGGGGACGGCATTAGGCAAATTACCGATAAATTAGCAGCACTGACAGATATTGATAGTGTTCAGATTATTTCTCACGGTGGAGAGGGTAGTTTATCCCTTGGTTCAACTCAGTTGAACTCAGCAAACCTCAATAGCTATAGTTCACAATTGCAGCAGTGGGGTCAATCTCTCACTACCACAGGAGACATTCTGCTGTATGGTTGTGACGTGGCTCAGGGAGTAGTAGGTAAAGCTTTTGTCCAGCAAATTAGTCAGTTGACTGGAGCGGATGTAGCTGCATCTGATGACTTGACTGGTAGTGCTGCATTGGGTGGAGATTGGCTCTTAGAATATGCGACTGGATTAATTGAAGCTCCTCTGGCTTTGCAAATTCAGGCAATGGAGGCTTATACTGCTGTTTTACCAGATTATGTTGTAGGTGGATATTACACAAACTGGAGTACATACGGACGTAATTTTCAGGTAAAAGATATTCCTGCGGATAAACTTACCCATGTTTTCTACGCCTTTACAAAAATAGAAAATGGAGAAGTAGCACTCACAGATCCTTGGGCTGATATACAACAGACATTTGGTGGAAAATATACTTGGCAACAGTCACAGGCAGGACTAGCGGGTAATTTGGCTGAACTCAAAGCCTTAAAACAAAATAATCCTAATCTGAAAACCATGATGTCTGTTGGAGGTTGGACACTTTCTAGTCCCTTCTCTGACGCTGCTTTAACCGACTCTTCACGCACCAAATTTGCCACTTCTGCGGTGCAGTTAATGGTTAAATATGGTTTTGATGGATTGGATATTGATTGGGAATACCCTGTTGGTGGAGGAGAAGCAGGAAATATCAACCGTCCAGAAGATAAACAGAATTACACTTTATTGCTACAAACATTACGGCAAGAGTTAAATAAACAACAAACCATAGATGGGAAACAATATCAGCTTACCATTGCTTCCCCTGCTGGTGCTTCGACTATGGCCAATCTTGAGTTGGCACAAATCTCCCAATACATCGATTTCTTCAATCTGATGGCCTATGATTATCATGGCTCTACGTTTGAATCAACCACTAACCATAATGCTCCTTTATATGCCGGCTTAGGGCAGCAATCTATAGACTCTACCATACAGGGTTATCTGAATGCGGGGGTTGCAGCGGAAGATATAGTTCTAGGTGCACCTGCTTATGGATATGGTTGGGCTGGTGTACCTAATATAAACAACGGATTATTCCAGTCATCTAGTGGTAAGGCTAGTGGAACTTGGGCAACTGGTGTTTATGATTATAAAGATTTGTATAATAAACTCCAAACTCAACCAAGTGTGTATACCCGTTACTGGGATGATATTGCAAAAGTTCCCTATATTTACAGTCCTACCGACCAGGGTGGAATGTTTAGTTCCTACGAAGATAGTCAGTCAATTGGCATCAAGACTAACTATATCAAAGATAAAGGTTTAGGAGGTATGTTCTTCTGGGATCTTTCTAGTGATCTAGCCGCAACTAATAATGATTCTTTAGTTAATAACGCCTACAAATATTTAACTTTGGGTCAAAATCCCGGAGGTTCTCCCAGCATTACCCTAGCCGTATCACCCAATAGCGTCACTGAAGATGGTACAGCCAACCTCATTTACACCTTCACCCGCACCGGAGCGACAACCAACGCCTTGACCGTTAACTATGGCATCACTGGGACAGCAGATAGTAGCGACTATACAGGAGCAACACCAGGAACAGGTAAAACCATCACCTTTGCAGCCGGTGCAAGTACAGCCACTTTAACTATTGACCCCACAGCAGATACCACCGTTGAAAGTGATGAAACTGTGGCTTTAACTCTAGCTACAGGCACAGGTTACACCATTGGGACAACTACAGCCGTGACGGGAACTATTACTAATGATGATTTCCCCACCATTACCCTAGCCGTATCACCCAGTAGCGTCACTGAAGACGGTACAACTAATCTCATTTACACCTTTACCCGTACAGGAGCGACAACCAGTGCCTTAACCGTTAACTACGATATTACTGGCACAGCTAACAGTAGCGACTATACAGGAGCAACACCCGGAACCGGCAAAACCATTACCTTTGCCGTCGGCAGTAGTACAGCCACTTTAACTATTGACCCCACAGCCGATACCACCATTGAAAGTAATGAAACTGTGGTTCTTACTCTGACATCAGGAACAGGTTACACTGTTGGCACAACTACAGCCGTGACTGGCACTATTACCAATGATGATGTTGCTTTACCCGGCGTTACCCTAGCCGTATCTCCTAGTAGCGTCCTAGAAAACGGTGTAACCAATCTAATTTACACCTTCACCCGCACAGGAGCTACCACAAACGCATTGACCGTTAACTATGGCATTGCGGGGACAGCCAACAGTGCAGACTATACAGGAGCAACACCCGGAACCGGCAAAACCATTACCTTTGCCGCCGGCAGTAGTACAGCCACTTTAACTATTGACCCCACAGCCGATACCACCGTTGAAAGTAATGAAACTGTGGTTCTTACTCTGACATCAGGAACAGGTTACACTGTTGGCACAACTACAGCCGTGACTGGCACTATTACCAATGATGATGTTGCTTTACCCGGCGTTACCCTAGCCGTATCTCCTAGTAGCGTCCTAGAAAACGGTGTAACCAATCTAATTTACACCTTCACCCGCACAGGAGCTACCACAAACGCATTGACCGTTAACTATGGCATTGCGGGGACAGCCACATTCAATAATGACTATACTCAAATAGGTGCAGCTAGTTTCACCGCTACCACCGGAACTATTACCTTTGCAGCCGGAAGTAGTACAAAAACTCTGACTATTGACCCCACAGCCGATACCACTGTGGAAAGTAATGAAACCGTTGCTGTGACTCTAGCTACAGGAACAGGTTACACCGTTGGTACAACTACAGCCGTGACGGGAACTATTACTAATGATGATATTGCTTCCCCCAGTATTACCCTAGCCGTATCACCCAGTAGCGTCACTGAAGACGGTACAGCCAACCTCATTTACACCTTCACCCGCACAGGAGCAACAACCAACGCCTTAACCATTAACTACAACGTTGCAGGTACAGCCACATTTAATAATGACTATACTCAAATAGGTGCAGCTAGTTTTACCGCTACCACCGGAACTATTACCTTTGCTGCGGGAAGTAGTACAAAAACTCTGACTATTGACCCCACAGCCGATACCACTGTGGAAAGTAATGAAACCGTTGCTGTGACTCTAGCTACAGGAACAGGTTACACCGTTGGTACAACTACAGCCGTGACGGGAACTATTACTAATGATGATATTGCTTCCCCCAGTATTACCCTAGCCGTATCACCCAGTAGCGTCACTGAAGACGGTACAGCCAACCTCATTTACACCTTCACCCGCACAGGAGCAACAACCAACGCCTTAACCATTAACTACAACGTTGCAGGTACAGCCACATTTAATAATGACTATACTCAAATAGGTGCAGCTAGTTTTACCGCTACCACCGGAACTATTACCTTTGCTGCGGGAAGTAGTACAAAAACTCTGACTATTGACCCCACAGCCGATACCACTGTGGAAAGTAATGAAACCGTGGCTTTAACTCTAGCTACAGGAACAGGTTATACCATTGGTACAACTACAGCCGTGACGGGAACTATTACTAATGATGATACGGCTGGACCATTAACCTTAACCGGAGATGCAACGAATAATAACCTAGTCGGAGGTTCTGGAAATGACACCTTCTTGGGATTAGGAGGACAGGACACTCTGACAGGTGGACTTGGTGCAGACAGGTTCAGGTTTAATTCTCCCATCGAAGGCATGGACACCATCACCGACTTTTCTAAGACACAAGGAGACAAGATAGAATTGTTTGGAACTGGCTTTAATTCTCTGGTGTGGACAGACGGGGTAAGTAATGCACTAGCTCCCAGTGTATTTTCTATGGGTACAAGTGCCAATTCTTGGACTAATAGCATTATCTATAATAATAGTAATGGTATCGTCTATTTTGATGCTGATGCTTTGGGTTCTGGTTCACAGGTAGCATTAGCTCAACTTTCCCCAGGACTAAATCTCACTAACCAAGACTTTATTGTTAGTTGGGTTTAGTTTCTAGATATCTCCCAAAAATCATGTAGGGATGTTCCATGGAATGTCTCTACGTCAGCATTAAACCATCCTGTAATTGATGCGATATGTAAGGGTTTAGCCCGCATTTCTCACAAACAATGCGATTCCTAGGTCGCGCTTCGCTATCGCAATCTATATAATCCTTATAGAGAAACGGTTTCGGGCATTTTTCACGAGGTTGATTTTTGATGCAGTGTGAAAACCCATAATCCAGATTTTATAAGGGTTTGAGGATCTTGGTGAGAAATCCGGGTTAGCAGTACTAAACCCCTACAATATAGCGAGAATCGAAGTTAAGGTAATTCATGTTGATTTAATATCACTAAAATTAATAACATTGACAGGTTAGACATCACTTTTTTGTCAATTTGTCAATAGGGAATTTTTGCGATCGCTCAAATTAGATCATTTCTGAGGAAATTTATCCACCTGAAACTCTCTCTAGTCATCACTCCTGCTCTGATTTTTCCTGTGGAATCGCTTCTCTTGATGATTGTTAAAACGTCGAGCTTATACTAGATTACTCTTAATGATTTACGTGATTCTATTACTTAGAAATAAATATTGAAACTTTATGAAAAATGCTGCCATAACTCCCAAACGCATTTTATTCTTACATCCCAATTTTCCCGCCCAATTTCGTCACCTAGCCACAGCTTTAGCAAAAGATGATAATTATCAAATAGTATTTACTACCAATCGTCAAGAAGGAACAATACCAGGTGTACATAAAGTCATTTATGAACCTTCCCGTCAAGCTGCACCCCAAACTCATCATTATGTCCGCAATTTAGAAAATGCCGTTCTCACCGGACAAGCTGTATATCGAATCGCAGAAAACCTCAAAGCACAGGGTTTTATCCCAGATATAATTTATGGTCATTCTGGTTGGGGTCCAACATTATTTATGAAAGAAGTTTTTCCCAAAGCAGAATTATTGTGTTTCTTTGAATGGTTTTATCATCCTCGCGGTTCTGATGCTGATTTTGATCCTAGTGAACCATTAAATGCAGATGATTTATGTCGAATTCGTGTAAAAAACGCCCCGATTTTAATTGATTTATATAATTGCGATAGAGGTCTTACTCCCACTAATTGGCAACATCAACAATTTCCCCCAGAATATCATAGTAAAATTAATGTTTGTCACGATGGGATAGATACTAATTTTTTTCAACCTCAGCCAGATGCTAAATTAGTTTTACCCCGCATTAATCTTGACCTTTCCCATGTCTCAGAATTAGTCACCTATGTAGGCAGAGGAATGGAACCTTATCGGGGTTTTCCTCAGTTTATGGAAGCAGTGGCATTAATTCAACAACAACGACCAAATTGCCATATTGTAGTTGTGGGAGAAGATAGAGTAGCCTATGGTAAACAGCTTCCTGATGGTAAAACCTATAAACAATTAATGTTAGAAAAACTGGATTTAGATTTATCCAGATTACACTTTACTGGTAGATTACCTTATCATGAATATCTCCAAGTTTTACAAGCATCTTCAGCCCATATTTATTTAACTCGTCCCTTTGTGTTATCCTGGTCAATGCTAGAAGCAATGTCAACAGGATGTTTGTTAATAGCTGCTAATACTCCACCAGTTTTAGAAGTAATTAAAGATGGTAAAAATGGACTTTTAGTAGATTTCTTTTCTCCTGAACAAATTGCAGATAAAGTCAACAAAGTGTTAGATAACTTCCAAGATATGAAAGCTATTCGTGCAGCCGCAAGAAAGACTATAGTAAATAATTATGATTTAGCAAAATTATTGCCACAGCATTTAGATTGGTTGTTAGGGAAGAAAACTTCCGTTAAATCTCATGGGTTTGCAAAAATATAAAAAATAAAATAAATACCCTCATACTTTGACAAACTAACCCCGCAGATATTAAAAAGTGTATTCTGCGTTGGTTAAGTAATATTAGGAAAACTGTTGGTTTGATGTGATTTGTAGGGGTTTAGCAGTGCTAAACCCCTTAACGGGTGACAAGTTAGGTATCACTTCTTTACCAATTTGTCAATAGTAAATTTTTACTATCGCTCAAGTTAGATCATTTCTGAGCAAATTTATGGCTAAAATTTTTGTAAAGTTTTGTATTAGCCTGGGAAATTAATTTCTGAAACTACTGTCCATAAAGGGTTTGAGACTAACATCTTTTGAAAGATCCAAAATTGACAATAGTAACCCAATTATGAAATTCTCTGAAATTATAGCAAATCGCGGAAAGTATTGCAACCTCGTTGATAAATAGAAAAGATTCTCAATTAATTATTAAGGAAATATAAAGGCAAATTGCTATAAGTTATAAATATCAAAAGTATTCTTGATTTTATATAATTCAAGCTTATCATACAGCCATAAGAAATGAGAATAAATAGAATCTGGAATTAAACTATAAGCATATTATTTCATGATGGTAAGCGAAAGGCTACCCATTTACCCGAATGCAGTATAAGTACATTGGTACTTTCCCCAGCGACTATATGCGCCCGATTCAGACAATAATATATCAAAAGCTGATAATATATCTTAAATCACAGAATATAGTAATTAACTGATTATGTCCAATTTAACAACAATCGCCCGACTACGGAATATTATTTTCTCGATATTCCTAACTCTGATCATCAGTTGCATAGTTCCTGCAACTGCTTCGGCTTCTGACTTGGGAATTGAATCAGGTTCTCTTCGTCCTTGTCCAACTTCCCCTAACTGTGTTGTCAGTCAAAATGCTGATGCTAAACACGCTATTGCACCAATCACTTATGATGTAACACGAGATAAAGCTAGAGAAACCTTACTCAAAGTTCTCACGGTTGTTCCCCGCACCACAGTTATAGAACAAACAGATAATTATATTCATGCGATTTCTAAAAGTCGCATTTTCAAATTCGTTGATGATGTAGAATTTTATTTTCCTAGCAATGATTCAGTTATTCATATTCGTTCTTCTTCTCGTGTGGGAGATTCTGATTTTGGTGTCAACCGCACTCGCTTAGAACAAATTCGTTTAGCTTTACGAGATTTGAATATTTAATATGAAAATTGTCAGAATATTGTCAGAATCAGGATGTCCAGGATTGAAGGATTAACAGGATGAAAATAAGGATTTAATCACCAATCACCAATCACCAATCACCAATTCCCTATTCCCTATTCCCTATTCCCTATTCCCCAGTGCAAAAATACTCCCGACGACAAAACCTCCAAGATGCGCCCAATAAGCGACTCCTCCCGTTTCTACACTCATATTAGCTGCTGCTTGGAGACTAGCAAAACCAGAGATGAGATTTTGCACAAAGAAAATACCAATAATTACTAATGCCGGAACATTAATTGTGGTAATGAAAAAACCTAAAAAGATTAAAGTGGTAATTCTTGCTTGAGGAAACCAGATTAAATATGCACCTAAAACTCCAGAAATTGCCCCACTTGCTCCCAAGGAAGGAACAGCAGAGTACATACCAATAAACCATTGACATAAAGCAGCTATAGCACCACAGGTTAAATAAAATAATAGATATTTAAAATGCCCTAAGCGGTCTTCAATATTGTTACCAAATACCCACAGATAGATCATATTGGATATTAAGTGCCACCAACCTCCATGCAAAAATTGTGAGGTAAATAAGGTTGTCCACTCTCGACTCCAGTTAATGGTTAATTCTTGCGGTATTACCGCATACAATTGAAAAAATTGTTCTAGTTGTAGACTTGACAAGCTTATTTCATGGAGAAAAACTAGGACATTCATTCCAATTAACCCATAGGTAAAATATGGAGTAATTCGGGTGGGGTTGTCATCGTAGAGGGGAAACACAAATATTGTTCCAAATCATCATTAATAGCACTATAACAGGATTGAGGAGTCAGGACTCAGGAAGGAAAAATGAAGAATAAAGAATATTTTTATCCTATTCCCTGTTCCCTGTTTCCCCGTTCCCTAATTACAAAAGATTTGCTGATTCATAGAGTCTTCTGAGAATAGCTGTAATTTTAATTCCGTAGTCTAAATCCGCAGACCAGCGCCCTGACAATTGATGAACTGACGACGCAACTCCTCTAGTCACAAAGCGAAATCTAGGATCTACTTCTTGTTGGACTAAAGGTTCTAAACTGGCATAGGCTTTTAAATGTTGAATATGCGCTCTGACACCAATTCTGGCGCTGGGAAATGATGCTCCTTCCGCACCACCACCAACTGCACCCAAACCGGCAAAGTTATTTTGCTGGGATTTAATGTCAGTACCAAACCGTAAAAATCCAGTTTCTAAACACATTTGACAAAAAGCAATATCATGATTTATGCCTTCAATTGTTGCTTCTTCTCGATATAGTTTAGGAAGATCAGGAAATTGGGTAATGGCGGTTTCATTATTGGTTTTTAGAAATAGTTGTAGCTGTACTTCTGATGTATTACCATTGGAGATAAGTTGCTCAATTTGTCCAGGACAAACTGTTGAAATTGAGCGTAATTTTACTGTGCGCGTGGCACTATCCCAATCAATAGAAATATGAGAGTCTCGAAGTTCTACAGCTTTAATATACACTATTTGGCGATAGGTAATTCGGCGTAAATTAGCTAATTTGGAAATATCAATCCGTAACCGATCTACTAAATCAATTGGGATGTAAGCATTCCCATTAATTAATACTCCTTGTTCAGCGTAATTTTGTCCATTAATATTGATATTAATGCTAGAATAATTTTCGGTTTTTGGTTGTTGAGGATCATTTGCTTGACTCCAAGTAGTTAGTCCTTCCGCAATTCCGATGGCAAAATCACGACGACGACTTTGTAATAAAGCCCGATCTTCAGGACTGCTTAAAAAACCGACTTGTAGTAATAAAGCTCCAATCACAGTTTGACGACAAAATTGTAAATTACCCAAGCCGCTATCTGTATCTGGTTTCACTCCGCGATTTGGTAATTGGGGGACACGACGCAAAAGTGCCATTAATACCATTTCGGCATTTTGTTTGCGTTGGTCATTTTTGGCAATATAAAATGCACTTGCTCCCCGCACCGATGGACTATTAGCAGCATTGGCTTGAATTTCTAGCGCTACATCCTTGGTATTAGCACGAGCATTAATCCAAGCGATGGTTTGAGCCGCACTCAAATCATCAGGAACAGCTAAAACTTCTACGTTACGGGTGCGGAGTTCTGTCACCACTAAATCTCGCAAAAGAATCATTTCCTTTGCTTCCGTTGTGCCACCAGCGATCGCACCTGGGTCATTTTTACCCGCTTCTGTGCCACCATGTGCCGCAGAAATAAAAATCCGTCCCATTTTTACCTATTTCCGTTGTTAAGTCCCAGCAATTGCAATTCTATAAATTAGCGATCGCTTCTGCAATTCTTCCAGACACAAAAGGTAAAATTTCCCGACTCTTAGCTTGTGCTTTCCCTTCTGTAAACACCACCAACAGATAAGGACGTTGATCTGGTAGTTCAATATAAGCCGCATCATGGCGGACTGTGCTTGTCCAGCCTGCTTTTGACCAGATTTGACTATTTTGAGGTAATCCACCGCCTAAGAAGCCTGTAACCTGGTCTTCTTCCCCATCTTGGGGTAAGTCATCAGGGTTAATATTACGTTTGATTAAATTCATCATAGATTGCGATCGCTCACTAGAAACCGTCACCCCACCCACGATACTATGTAATAATCTCGCAGTGGCATCCGTCGTCACCATATTCCGATTTTCAAACATCTCCCCATAAAAAGCCCTTTCCCGTCCATAGGGACCATCACCCCAGGTTTTTTGGCAGACATTAATTGCTTGCATTTCCTCCCACCCCAAGGACTGGTAATAGCGATTAATAATATTGCGTTGATATTTCCAAGTTTCAAAAGGCCCAGGACTTAACAGCGGACCAGAAGTAGTCCCACTGATGATATCCACAATTAAACTGGTAGCATCATTACTAGAATCAACGATCATATCCGTCAAAGCCCGGTTTAATTCCCCCGAAGTTTGACTCATACCTTTTTCTAGCCATTCTTGCACCACCACCAAATAAAATAATTTCACCACACTCGCAGGATAAATCCGTTCTCCTCCTCGATAGCTAAAACCCCGCACCGGATGTTCCCAAAAAGCGTTAGGAGTCAGCGCACCACCCGTATTCACTGGTGCGGGAGGATCATAGACAACCCAAGTTAAAGCAATTTGATTTGCTGCTAAAGTGGGAAACTCTGCCCAAGTTGCCTCTAAAATTTGATTACCGATATTTTCTAGTTGTTGATCTTGATTAAAAAAAACCATTTGTAAATTCCTGATGATATTTTCACTATTGATAGTTCATTAATTTTATCATTTAGGACAATTACCGGCAATAATGGGCATCTTAACATCTTGCTTGATTCTATGATTTTATGTATAATACTGACATATCTGTGATAAATGGGTGATTTTCGGGTAATTTACCATGACATTTGATTTAACAAGATTTTATCAAGCTTGTAACCCTAACAAAACTCTTGATCAAAGTAAAGCTGAAGATAGACAATATTATATTGATTTTTCCGAGGTACGGGGTGCAGAAATTATTAGGGAATTTAGAAGAACTATTGCTTTACTTTCTCCGGAAATTCCCACTTGTCAATTATTTACAGGACATATTGGTTGTGGTAAATCTACGGAATTACTGCGATTAAAAGCAGAATTGGAAGACTTAGAATTTCATGTAGTTTATTTTGAGTCTAGCCAAAGTTTAGATTTAGCTGATATTGATATTACAGATATTTTACTAGCAATTGCTCGTGAGGTTAGTCAAAGTTTAGAAGCAGCAGAAATTAAACTCAAACCAGGATACTTTCAAAATCTATTTACAGAAATAGCGGAACTTTTACAAACACCATTAGATATTGGTTTTGAAGCGGAATTATCTGTAGGTATTGGCAAAATTACTGCTAAAACAAAGGATAGTCCTAAATTGCGGGGTCAACTTCGACAATATTTAGAACCTCGCACCAATGGAATTTTAGAATCAATTAATCAAGAATTACTTATTCCTGCAAGAGAAAGACTGAAAAAACGTGGTAAATCAGGTTTAGTTGTAATTATTGATAACCTAGATAGGGTAGATAATGCTGTTAAACCAAATGGTCAATATCAACCAGAATATCTATTTGTAGAAAGGGGTGAACAATTAAATAAATTAAAATGTCATGTTGTTTATACAATTCCTCTAGTGTTGATATTTTCTAATGCTTTAGGTAGATTAACAAATCGCTTTGGGGTAGATCCTAAAGTCCTACCAATGGTAGCAGTTAAAAAAAGGAATGGTGTAGATTATCCCGCAGGAATTAGACTATTAAAAGAAATGATTATGAAAAGAGCTTTTCCCGGAGTCAGTGGAGAGGAAAGTCAAAATTTAATTACAAAAATATTTGATAGTCCTGAGACATTAGAACGACTTTGTAAAGTTAGCGGTGGTCATTTGCGTAACTTGTTAATGTTATTATTTCGTTGTTTACAAATGGAAGATACACCAATTTCTCGAAAGTGTCTGGAAACAGTGATTAAAAAACGTTGTAATGAGTTAAATTTAGCAATTACACCTGACGAATGGGAGTTATTAAAAGAAGTACAAAAGACAAAAAACTATCGAGGAGATGAAAAATATGATATTCTACTTCGCAGTATGTTTGTATTTGAATATCGAGATGAAAATGGATCTTGGTTTGATATTAATCCAATTTTAATAGAAACGTAGAAATGTTTGATTTAAGAGGATGTTTTAAAAGTGGTATCCCGTAGTTTTTACCCCCCTTAATCCCCCCTTATGAAGGGGGGAAACAATACTCCCCTTTTCCCTTATGAAGGAGGAAACAAGAAAATACTGAAATGAGGAAATAATGTCATGAATAATCCAGAAATCTCTCCCGATAATAATGAAAATTCTTTGCGAACGATATTGAGAGCAATTAATTTTTCTCAAGGTCAATTATCGTTGATTTTTCTACGTTGTAATTATGCGAAATTACGTCAGCAAATATCAGCACAAATTCATCAAGTTTCCTCTATTCCTATTCGAGAAATAACTTTAACAGCGTCTACAAAAAGTTTGTATAATCAAATATCTCAAGAATTGGGAAATGAACAACCACAAGCTTTAATGATTTCTGGTTTGGACTCCGTGAAAAACATTGATGTGATTTTGAGTTTGTCTAATCAAATTCGAGAGGAATTTAGAAAAAATTTCGCTTTTCCGATTTTGATTTGGATAGATAATCAAATTCTTAAAAAAATTATCCGCGTCGCACCAGATTTAGAAAGTTGGGGGAGTATTCTGGATTTTGAAAATGATACGGAGGATTTAATTAATCTAATTCGAGAAAGAACAGCAGAAATATTTATTAATGATCATATTCCCAGTCCTCAAGTTTATCAAGAAATAGAATTTGCGAGTCAGGATTTACAAAATAGAGGAGCAGTAATAAACCCAGAAATACAAGCTGGTTTAGATTTAGCTTTTGGTTTACGGGAATATCAACAAGATCATTTAGATCATGCTTTAAATTATTATCAAAAAAGTGGAGAATTTTGGCAAAATTATAAAAATACCCCACCCGCGCTGTCGCGCACCCTCCCCTTGCTAAGAGGAGGGTTAGAACGTTATGGGATAATTTTGGTAAAAATATCTTTAGTTTATACTCGCAAAGCAGAAATTAATAATGATGAAGATTTAGAAAATTGGCAAAATTCTAGAAATTATTTACAGCAAGCTTTAGAGATTTTTGAAAAAGCGCGAAGATTAGATCTAGTAATTCAATATATCAATGATTTAGGAGAAATATTCCGACATTTAAAAGCGTGGAATGATTTAGAAAATCTAGCTCAAAAATCTTTGAATTTATCTGAAAATGTAGAGACATTCCATGGAAAGTCTGTACTTTCACAAATTTGGTTAAGTCAAAATTATGGTTTTCTCGCAGAAGTAGCTTTAGAAAATCAAGACTATCTAAAAGCAAATCAATACGCACAACAAGCAATAGATATTTTAACTAAAATTCCCAATTTACCCACCCAAGAATATAGCCAATATCGTTTATTTATATCCCGTTCTCAAGTGGGTTTAGGGGAAATATCCGCAGCTATTCAAACCTTAGAAACTGCTAAAAATCAAAGTTATCATCAATATAATCCTAAACTTTATATTGCGATTTTAGAAAAATTAAGTTTTCTATATTTCCAAGAAAAACAATATTTAAAAGCATTTAATCTCAAACAAGAAAAATTACAAATTGAACAACAATATGGTTTTCGGGCTTTTGTTGGTGCTTCTTATCTAAACCCCCAACGTCAAATTATCAATACTCCCTTACCTGGAGAACAGAGGGAAGTCCAAAACTTGGAAAATACTGCTACAATTGCTAGAGAAATTTCTGCTTCAGGAAGAGAACAAGACGTTAAACGGTTGCGGACTAGAATTGCGGGAACTCAACATAAATTAACTGTAATTCATGGTCAGTCTGGAGTTGGTAAAAGTTCGATTTTACAAGGTGGTTTAATTCCCGCTCTTCAACAAGAACCCATTGGAGAACGGGACGCTGTACCTATATATTTACGAGTTTATACAAATTGGATAGAACTTTTAGGAGAGAGTTTAAAAACAGAAACTTTAAAATCAACAAATGATCAATTATCTCCACATTCTACAGATACAATTATTCAAAAATTGCGAAAAAATGCTGATAAATATTTATTAACGGTTTTGATATTTGACCAATTTGAGGAATTTTTCTTTGTTTATACTGATAAAATCCAGAGAAAACCATTTTATGACTTTTTCCGAATCTGTTTAGATATTCCTTTCGTGAAAATTGTCCTTTCTTTGCGGGAAGATTATTTACATTATTTATTAGAATTAGACCGTTTAGTTGATTTGACCGTCACTAATAATAATATTCTTGATAAAGATATTCGCTATTATTTGGGTAACTTTTCTCCCCCAGACGCTACAACAGTAATTCAAAGTCTCACGGAAAAAACTCGGTTTTATTTACAAGCAGAATTAATTACGGAATTGGTCAAAGAATTAGCGGGAGATATGGGGGAAGTTCGACCAATAGAATTACAAATTGTGGGAACACAATTACAAACTGAACAAATTACAACCTTAGCAAAATATCGAGAATTTGGGAATAAGGAAAAGGTAGTAGAAAAGTTTTTAGAAGATGTGATTAAAGACTGTGGTCCAGAACATGAACAAGTAGCGCGACTGGTATTATATTTACTCACGGATGAAAATAATACCAGACCTTTAAAAACCAAAGATGAATTAGTAGTACAATTACCAGAAAGTGAAAATCTGGATTTAGTTTTGATTTTAAATATCTTCGTTGCGTCCGGTTTGGTCTTACTATTACGAGAATCTCCAGCAGATAGATATCAGTTAGTGCATGATTATTTAGTTGAGTTTATTCGTCAACAGCAGGGAAATGAATTATTAGCAAAATTAGCTCAAGCTCAAGCAGAATTAAAACAGGAAAAGGAAGCTAAAGAAATAATAGAAAAAGCCATAATTAAGGCTGAAGCACGAATTAAAGAAGGAGAAAAAAGATTAAAATTAAGTTCTAGGTTAGCTGCGGGTTTTATAGTAATTGCAGCTATGGCCTCTGTTTATTCCTTCAATCAATTTAGAGAAGCTGATATTGCTAAAACAGAAAAAACTCAATTAGAGATAGAAACTAATATTGCTAAAACAGAAAAAACTCAATTAGAGAGAGAAACTCAAAAATTAAAAAATCAAACTAAAGACTTAGAATTAAAAATTAAAACAGTCAATGGTAAGATAAATGCTGCTGAACAGAATACTAAAAAAGCAGAACAAGATTCATTAGCAGCTAAAACCAAATTAGAACAACTAAATAAAGAAACAGAATCAAAAATTAAAACAGCCAATGATAAGACAGCCAATGATAAGACAAAAGCTGCTCAACAGAATACTAAAAAAGCAGAACAAGATTTATTAGCAGGTAAAACCAAATTAGAACAACTAAATAAAGAAACAGAATCAAAAATTAAAACAGCCAATGACAATATAAAAGCTGCTCAAAAGAAAGTCCAACAAGCAAAAACACAACAACAACAAGCAGAAATTAAGAACAAATTAGCTCAAGAAGATAAAGCAAAATTAGGAGCAACATTACAAGAGAAAGAGAAAGAATTAGCACAAGTAAGGAATCAAGCTACGCCTATCCTGATAGTCGAGTTCCGATTAATAGATATGATTTTATATCTTAAACTATTTGTATTAATTACGGATGAAACCGTAAATATAGACAAACTTAAAACAATTAAAGCAAAGCAAACGCCAACAGCATTTCCTGATGTAAACCCCGTCAAAATAATAATAGATGGGATTATTAATATAAGACTCATATTCATCACCGTTATCACATATTTTTCCAACACTATTTCTAGTTTATTTTGATCTCGGTATATTTTTACCTTGCTACCAACAGGTCTGAGATGGGAATCATCGCTATGACTTTCATTTTTAGATTTAAGTTCAGCCATTGCTACTTTTGCAGAATCAAATCGTTGATCAAGAAAAGGATGTGTCATCTTCTCCAACCATCGGATCAACCTATTACTAATAGCAGTATTTTTGAACTGTACTCTTCCATTAACTTGTGGCAGTTCAGCAGGGTGAACTCCCGTCATTAAATAAATTAGAGTCATCCCAAAACTATACAAATCTGAAGCTATTGTTGTTTGTCCAGAGAATTGTTCAAAAGGCATATAACCATAGCTACCCACTATAGTCATCGTCCCACTATCTTTACTCGCTACAGTTTGTACTGAACCAAAGTCCACTAAATAGAGATTGCCGATACTATTACCAGAACGGTTAGTCAAGAGAATATTACTTGGTTTAATATCTCGATGAATTATTGGTGGGATTTGTTCGTGTAGATAGGTGAGGATATTTAAAAAACTTTCAGCTAGTTCAATAACTTCAACTTCAGAAAATTTTCGTCCATTACGAATTACTGTTTCTAGAGAAGGAGCATCAATATAGGTTTGGATGAGAAAGAAACTCTTAATATTATCAATTTCTGCTTCAAAGTAATCCAGATATTTTGGGATTCCAGGGTGGTTTAAGTTTTGCAAGGTTTTTGCTTCCCGCTCAAATAGTTTCAAGTCATCCCACTGAAATTCTTGACCAAGTTGTAAAGTCTTGACGATGACTAATTGTTGAGTATGTAAATCCTTGGCTAAGAATGTCTGTCTTGCTGCCTTTTTACTAAGCTGTTGGCAGATTTCGTAGCGATTGACTAAGAGAACTCCAACTTCCATTTCCACCTCATTTAAAATTTTTGTAATTATGCAAAAACTTGTTACCCTCCAATTTTAGTATTTGGGGCAACCACAGGGAGTTTGCCGTTACAAAATTGATTGGTTTAGGGATTTTTAAAATGTTCAATTAATTTTGGACGACTACTGATAGGGTTTTAGATTGATTTAGTAACTCCTATTCCCTAATTAAGTCCGTTACCGTTACCATTGCCATTACCGTTACCGTTACCATTGCCTTTACCATGATTTTCTTGTACTGAATCAGAAATCAATTCCTGAAACATTTCTGTTGAGTTAGCAGGATCTACAAAGACAATTTTGGCATTATTGCTTTCACCTAATTTTTGACTAGCATCTACATAATCTTGGGCAACAAGATACCTTAAAATAT
>Ga0208858_1000129_pt1 | contig 17668 bp, 18 predicted proteins | sample LakMenEpi16Nov12_FD_150704 | JGI IMG/M metagenome (GOLD analysis project Ga0208858, IMG submission 150704) | Freshwater microbial communities from Lake Mendota, WI - 16NOV2012 deep hole epilimnion (SPAdes) | ecosystem: Environmental > Aquatic > Freshwater > Lake > Epilimnion/Euphotic zone ...
CTTGAACTGTTTTGATGTACTATCTGTTGTTAATGGGGTCATACTTTATAACTGCTGAAATGCTTTCTACATATACATTTTCGCAGGTTTTGACCCCTTTTTTTTAGTTCTTTGTGAGAAATCCGGGCTTAGGTACACCATTCCGAATGGACGAGTTTCGCGTCGGTGCTGACGCTGACAAATTGACAGTTGAATCTGTGTTAGCAACCAAAAAATTGTTGATACTTTGCATAATAGCTGCGGCTGCTTGTTCTGCTTTCAGATCATTAGTAAAAGTAATTTCCAGTTTCTTTGTTCCAGATGTATAGGTGGCTAAATTGATGTAGCTAGTGTTGTTGTCGAACACATCGGAAAAGGTTGCCATAGTGTGTAATTATTGCGTGGACTAAATAATAATATCACGTACAGGCACTATTTCCTAGTGCCACGCCTAGTGCCTCTATCCGTAAGAACTCTGCAATGGGTAGACATACCATATCGGGAGGGCAGTAATTAGGTGGCACACAGATATTTGGTGCAGCGCATCCTGTACCACCACCACAAGCAGCTTCACAAGCTTCTAAGGTTGTATGAATGCCATTGGGGGATTCAACACAAATTCCATTAACACAATCGTATAGAGACGCAAAGCAGTTCGCGCAACTACTCCCATACATTGCAGTGCCTCTTACTAAGGAATTTAATTGTTCCTGGTTAATAACTCGTGTAAGCGAGTTATTCACCGATGCCCATCCTGAGAAGACTGGACGACCATTGTCGTATGGAGCTTGTGAACCATCATTATACCCACTTAGACCCCATGACGGTTTGTCGAAACACCCGGTAAAGGTGTAAATCGTTGGATCGTTCAAATTGTTACCCTTTCCTTTAAAAACCCAGCAAGCCATTCCCTTTTCTCTCCACAAAATACCTTCAAGTATAATCTCTCAAATTATTGTGAGTTTCTCTAGGGTATTTCTTCTATTTAGGCAATATCTAGTCAAGGTCAAATATTGAAAACGCTGAAAGCTAGTGGGTGAGGAGGGAATCGAACCCGCAACCAATTGATTAAGAGTCAACTGCTCTACCGTTGAGCTACTCACCCGCTGATAAATCCATAATATCAGACTTTTGAATTTTGCGCTAGTGGTGCAGCTAAAAAACTGGCTGGAGGGGAAATTGCATGATAAAAGTAGTTTGACTGTTGTACATAGGTTTTGCTGAAAAAGTTGTCTGTAAGGGCAGGGAACAGGGGAAAGAGAGAGTATTTTGCCATAATTTTCAAAAATATGTCTTATTTCTTATATATAGCAAGCTTTATGAGATTTTTTTGTTTAGATATACTATGTACTCAAGAGCAAAATCGGCTCTCCTAGACTGGCTATGTAAAATTAATACTTAATTTCATCTCAAATCCTTAGATACAAAAGGTTTTAATATAATAAAACCATATTTTTATTAAATCTGTATTTTTGGATTAATAAAATCTTTACCTGGTAAGGATTTTGAGATTTTTTTGTTATTAAATAACCATAACCAATCTGGGAGAGCCACTTTGAATTATTCAAGCCGTTCTACTTAACCTAACAACTCAATGTTAGAAAAGATGAAATCTTGAATAGAAATGCGTTCTGCGATTTCCGTGCGGATTTCCCGACGGTTGAGAATGTAGTAATTTCCTACCTTTTCATATTCATCAGTAAAATCGCTTTTACCGCCCTTTTGAGCGCCGGTTTCGGGGTCATGATAAACAGAATTGTATGTGTGAGAAAGATATCCTTCTCCAGTGTCGTGACTGCTGAAAGTGTCAATAGTCACAAAAGTACCGTGAATTAAACGGTGAACGTGGCAAACTTCATTGTTACGCACTTTGTACTTATCTCCTTCTGACTTTCCACCAACAAAAATTTCGACTGCGCCGGTTGCGTCAGTGTCACCGGGTCTAAAAGTATTTGCGCCGTGGGTTTGTTCAAAAGCGCGACGGACACGGTGAACGGCGATTTCCCAAGCTTGTCCGTGAATGGCTTTTTTAGCAGCTTCGTCTTCCACATTCAGAACTTCTGCCTTCATATTGGCATCAATCACCACTTGACCTTTGATCACTTGGTCATCATACTTATAAGTAATATCTGCGGTATAGCCAGGGAAATTTCCATCCCAAGTATAACGGTTTTGATAGGCAGCCTGAAAAAGTTCTTGGGCTGAGATTTGAGTAACTGTCATCGTGCTTGTCCTCTGGTTACAAGTTAAAATAGCTTTTTATCGTTGCTGGTATTAGCATAGAGGTAATTATCGAGGTTCGCATAGACCCCAAATGGGTACACTTATGGCTAAAACTCTCCACGCCATTTTTCAAGCGATCGCTAATGTCCAAAATGAGCAAGAATTAAAACTAGCTCTCATGGATACCATTGGCGACCATTTTGCAGTACAACATTGGGGTATGGATCTCCTAGGTGACCAATTAGATACTCAAATTGAAATTCCCGCTGTCTGCTTAGAAGCTAACCCCATTGGGCGTTATGTTGTCGAACGTCACGCCCCCACCCATGAACAATTAATTTTATCCCCAGAAGACTGGAAAAACTATTGCACTCGTCACGAACACGTAATGACTGGTCCGATAGTTTGTAATGGTCAATTAGTGGGGACTTTAAACTTTGCTCGTGACCCCGGAAGTCAGCCTTTTGATAGTAATGATTTAGCTGATTTAAGTGCAGTTTGTTTACATTTATCAGCGAAAATGGCCACACTCCAAGCAACACCAAAAACCTTTGCATCTGCTGGTAATTGTCCTCTCACAGCGCGAGAATTAGAAATTGCCAAATTAGTGGCTCAAGGTTTAACTAATGGGGAAATTGCCGTTAAATTATGGATTACTCAAAATTCTGTCAAGCAAGCTTTAAAAAGGATGTTCCGTAAATTAGACGTTTCTACTCGTGCGGAAATGGTGGCAAAACTACAAGATAGATTAGTTTCCTAATAGCTATAAGTAGATCATAATAGAATGATAGATTATAGATACCCAACTTCTTAAATAAGTCGGGTATCTGAGTATTCAAATATATTACTCTTTTGCTACAGTTAATATCAAAATATTTTGTTAATGTCAAAAGAAATCCGATTATATTTTGATAATTGTAGGTTGGGTTAAGCGACAGCAACCCAACAAAATTTCAGAAATGTTGTCTTGATTTATAAACATAGTTTTATTCTATTATGCACAAATTATTAACTGGAGCTTTGTCCACAGAAAAATTGACAGTGAAAATCCCCAACTTACCTCTATCATTAGCAGGATTAAAGTTGGTACAAATGTCAGATTTTCACTATGATAATGGTTTATTATCAGAAAAAATGTTAACAGAAGCAATTGCGGTTAGTAATGCAGCAAAACCAGATTTAGTCATTTTAACTGGCGACTATGTTAACACAATTGCTAAACCAATTCATCAACTAGCACTAAGATTAAAAAATCTAGAAAGTCGCTATGGTGTCTATGCTATCCTTGGCAATCATGATATTTATTATCCAACTTCCAAATCAGAAATTACAAATGCTTTAACAAATGTGGGGATTAATGTACTTTGGAATCAAATTGCTTACCCAGTTGGAGAAAAATTACCTCTAGTGGGATTAGCGGATTTTTATGCAAAAGAATTTAATCCAGAAGCAATTATGAATAAACTTGATTCTACTACACCTCGGATTGTCTTATCTCATCACCCAGATACAGCCGAAATTCTCAAAAAATGGCGGGTAGATTTACAATTATCTGGTCATAGTCACGGAGGACAAATCGTAATTCCTGGACTGGGACCTGCAATGATTTACTATGCAAAAATAGTCAAAAAAATCCCCAAAAAAATTCGGCGTAAATTACCATTTTTACGGAAAACCCATTCTATATTACGCCATTGGCAATGGTCACAGGGTTTACATAAAGTGGGAAATAATCAATTATATGTAAATCGAGGTCTAGGAACTTATTTCCCCGGACGGTTATTTTGTCCACCAGAGGTTACTATTATTACTTTGGAAGTCTCTCCATGAAGATTTATAGAATAATAGACCGCAGATAAACGCAGATAAACGCAGATGAAGACGGATGAATAATTTCTTCCTTTGCGCCTTTGCTCCTTTGCCCCTTTGCGCGAAACAAAAACAATATAGTACAATAGAAAATTAGCATCAAATTGTGATTTTTTATGTCTGCTACGCCGTTTGTATCTCAGCTAGATTCTCCTAACTCGACTAAATCTGAACTTCTTCCCCCTCTCCTTGGTGCTTCCGTGACGGAGTTAACTGCTTGGGTACAGCAGCAGGGACAACCGAGTTATCGGGGTAAGCAATTGCATGATTGGATCTATAATAAGAGTGTGCGATCGCTCGCTGATATTTCTGTATTTCCGAAAAATTGGCGTTTGCAAGTTGCAGATGTTCCCATAGGTCGTTCTTCTCTACATTACCGCTCCGTTGCCCCCGATGATACCGTCAAATATCTCCTCAAATTGACTGACGGGGAAATTGTGGAAACGGTAGGTATTCCCAGCGATAAACGGTTAACAGTCTGCGTTTCTACTCAAGTTGGTTGTCCTATGGCTTGTGATTTCTGTGCAACTGGGAAAGGTGGTTATAAGCGTAATCTTACCCGTGCGGAAATTGTTGATCAAGTCCTGACTGTCCAAGAGGATTTTCAAGAACGGGTGAGTAATGTGGTATTCATGGGCATGGGTGAACCATTGTTGAATACGGAAAATGTGCTTTTAGCGATTAAATCCATTAATCAAGATCTGGGAATTGGTGCGCGATTTATTACACTGTCTACTGTAGGTATCCGCGATCGCATTCTTGAAGTCGCCCAACACCAACTACAAATTACCCTCGCTGTCAGTCTCCACGCACCCAACCAAGCATTACGAGAACAACTCATTCCCAGCGCCAAACCCTACCCCATAGAAGACTTACTGGGAGAATGTCGAGAATATGTAGAAATAACTGGACGCAGAGTTAGTTTTGAATATGTTCTTCTCGCTGGAGTCAACGACTTACCCGAACACGCTTTAGAACTATCAAAACGTCTGCGGGGTTTTCAAAGTCACGTTAACTTAATTCCCTATAATCCCATTCAAGAAGTAGATTATAAAAGACCAACCCGCGACCGAATAGAAGACTTTGTTAATGTTCTTCAACAACAAAATACTGCGGTTAGTGTCCGTTATTCTCGCGGTTTAGAAGCTGATGCTGCTTGTGGACAATTAAGAACAACAAAAAGGTAATTTGTTTGTCATTAAAATCCTCAATTATTTCCTAGCATAAATGCCTGGTGCATAAGCCTCAATTACTTTACCGGTGCGGGTGCAAGTTATCATTAGGTAATCGCAACTAGGGCATTGTGTCCGCGTAATTTGACTATCAGAAATATAGTGACGTTCAGCAGCACTACCGCAATTTGGGCAATGAATCTTTTGTGATACTTGCATTTTAAAACCCCTGGATTTAATAATTTTTTAGAAAAAGTGACAAAAATTGTTTAATTGTTGTGAATGTGAAAAATTTGATATCTTCGGTCATTATCTCAAACCTGATAATTATTATCATCATACCTGAGATATATAAATTTACTTTAGATGTAACTTTCCTTAGATTAGCCGTGATCCCTATGGTGTAATCCTTGAGATAGTCCTGTTTATTCTTGTGGACAAATAAGTTATTTTCCCATTCAAGCGTTACCAAATAGAAAAAACTGTAATCAAAGTCACAAAATTAATAGTTTTATATTTAATTAATATTTGCACAGACCACCAGTCATACAATTATTGTGGGGTGGGCTTCTAGTAGTTCGTCAAATTTATTTTGACAGGTAATGATAGGAAAAAACTTCTGTTTTTCCCGCCCCTACTTCCCCTACCCCTCTTCTCCCCCTACTTGCCTTTACCCGTCATTTTTGGATTGACAGACTACTAGCCCGTCCATTCAGTATTTATACTAGACACTAGGAAAATATATTAGTCCGTTTTAACGGACTTGAGCTATGAGACAGGGAATTTATTCCCTTTCAGGTTGTGGAAGGCAACAGATAAGCCGTTTTGAGTATAATTGTATTTACCTACTTAGCCATGAATAAAAAAGTAAGTAGTCATCCCAAAAGCTACCACAATCACGAATTTCCGCACCAAGCTAGGTTCTAGTCTGCGGGCAAAATGAGCGCATAAATAACCACCCAGAGAACCACCAACCGCCATGATCATAACTTGATGCCAAGCAATCAAATTAGCGAACATAAAAGGAATAATTGCCACACCATTAATGCAACTACCCAATAAAGTTTTAAAAGCATTAATAGAGTGAATATTTTTCATCCCTAAAAAGGTTAAAGTTGCTAACATTAAAATGCCTATACCCGCACCGAAAAAACCACCATATATAGAGATTGCCAATTGAGAAACTAGGAGAATAAATAAAGGTGGAGGTGCAGAAACATCATTTTTACTCTGAAGTTGCAGCCAGCTTTTTAGAGATTCACTAAATGTAAATATCAATGTTGCTGATAGTAACAAATAGGGCAGCATCTTTTTAAATACATCTGGTGATGTATATAATAAAGCCACTGAACCAATGACACCACCCACTAAACTGGTACCAGCTAGTAATAATAATTGTCGTTTTTCAATGTTCAAATCTTGACGATATGCCCTTGCACTAGCTATAGCTGCTATCCACAGTGCAGTATTATTTGTAGCATTAGCGTTAATTGGGGCGATACCTGTAAATATCAGGGTAGGAAAGGTAATAAAGCTGCCACCACCGGCTACAGCATTGAGTCCACCGGCAATAAATGCGGTGCTGAATAGAAGTAAGCTATGGATTAAAGTTAAATCTTGCGGCATTTTCTGTAATTAATAAACTCAGTTATACTGTTGTACAATAAAATACTGTAAGTTTATCGAATTATAGTTGATTTAACTTTATTTTCTGGGTGCTGTTAAACCGGGGTAAATTCTCGAAGGTAGTCCAGGAGTTGTTATCAACCCAGGAGAACCAACTCTCCCGTAGTTGGGATTATTAGTTAATGATTGAATAACTTGGGGATTCAAGCCTAATTGAGGTAAGTTAAACTGCTCTGTGGCTGTTCTCCCTAAATTTGATAATACACCAAGGTTTGTTAAATTTGTCCCAAAATTAAATGCTCCAGGTTGAGTTATATTTGTGAGTAAATTAGTATCAATCTTGCCACCAGTAATGGCGATATTTCCGGCTTGGGTAAAGTCATTAATCTTCTGAAGAGAAGAGACAACACCATTGATAGTTATAGGAGTATTATTAAAAAGTAGAGAATTACCATTAGCAGTTTGTGATCTCCCAGTTATTAAACCAGATAAAGTCCCAATTGTCGGTTGACCATTAGGGAGAATACCTGCTAAATTACTAACTTCTTTTAATTGTCCAGTCCCTTGAAAATTAGATATTCTACCAATGTCAGTTTCTAAATTAAATGAGTTAATATCTAACCCAGTGAATCTATTAGCAATAGGGACTATGGGATTGTCATAGTTATAATTCAGATTTCCAGATAGATTACCACCTTGAATCATAATTTCCCCTTGAACAGGTAAATTAGCAGCTAAAAAACAACTACTAAATATTCCCATTTTTAAAATATTACTAATAGATTTAGTCCACATTTTTTTTGCAACTCCTATTATAGAAAAATTTGTATTTTAATTGGTAAGAATATAGCTTTAGAAACTAAAAGTTGTTCTTAAAACACCAATGGTAATCATGTCACTATTCGGGCTATGTCTTGGCTCAAATATCAAGATTACACCAGGAGTAATATTAATATTATTTGACATTCGATAACGATAGAAAGCTTCTACATGAGTAGTAGTTCCTGGTTGTCCTCCAGCATTACCAAGAGAATCTTTAAGAATACCTGGAAGATTATTACCTGTTGGTAAATCACTACTAACAATTTTCGGAGGTTGTCCTACATAAATCCCCCCCAAATTTCCTTTTTCCAATAAATCAGGAAAGTTAAGAAAAGCCATCCAATTATTAGTTTTTACACTCCCTGATTGTCCCGGTATGTGAGAAGTAGTAAAACCTCCCCAACCACCAATTGTCAACTTAGGATTAACCTGCCAAGATGCAGTAGCACCAAAAGCATCAGTTGTGAGAGGACTATTACCTGTAAGTGTATAAGCCAATAAATCATCACCAATTCCAGTTCCTAAAAATCCTGTAGTCGAGTAGGAATTAATGTAATTTAGTGCTAAATCAATGTTATTAGTAGGAGCAAAATTTAATTGCACTCCGGTGGCATTTCCTCCATTAAATAGTCCGGCATTTTGGCTACTATCGGCTGGTTTACTTGCTGTATAAACTGCTTGTAAACTAATTCGTTTATTCATTTGCCAATCCAAGCCCAAACCACCTGTACCATTACCAATTGCTAAAATTGGGTTACGTTGAGCAAAGGTAGAAATGGGACCTTTACCTGCACTTTCTATGCGGTTTGCTCCCCGAAAAGTGTTGATAGGATTAACCCCTGCTGGACCAACTATTACCGCCACTTTACTACCTAATAAAAACCGATAATTGAGGTCAGTTAAAACTAAGCTATTATCTGTATTACCTTCATAAGCTAATCGGGTATCGTTGGTGATTCGGGGGGCATTGAAACTAGCTGTACCACCATTACCAGCTTGTAATCCTGTTACTAAAAAGCTGCGGTTTTTAAATTGGGTAAGTAGTGTTAGTTGAAGATTACTAATAACGTTAATTTTTGTCCCGTTATCTATTGTTTCTTTAATCCCATCTTTTGGTGACAAATCTGCACTATTTTCACTCCGTCCTTGAATACCAAAAATTGCTTGTCCAAATAGTTTGGTAGTGGTAGAAAATTGATTTGCTTCTAGTTCTGTGGTTTTTGCCTCTAAAGTATCTACTTTTCCCCGGAGTGTGGCTAATTCAGCAGCAAATTCTTCTCCTAATTTTTGTAATTTACTAAAATCTTCTTTTGTGACTGCGTTACTTGTGCTTGTGGCTATTAATTCATTAACTCTATCCAAACAAGCATTTAACCCAGCAGCAAATTCATAGCGCGTTAGAGCTCGATTTCCTCGGAAAGTTCCATTGGGATATCCAGCAATGCAAGCATATCGTTCAACTAGAGATTGTAAAGCCTGAAATGCCCAATCTGTGGGTTCTACATCTCTTAATTGAGAAACTGATGTAACTTGTTCTATCTCTGATGAATCAACATTTTCGGCATTAGCTATAGTATGACTAAATAAGGCATAAGTTAAATTAACTACAGATACCAGTAATATTCTTGTTATTAACTTGATCATCTTTGCTTGCACACCACACATTAATAAGTGATGATAGATTAATGTTTTTATTTTCGCAATGCTTATGCAATATCAGAGACAAAATAAGATAATTTTGGTTGTTTTTGCCTTGAAACAACCAGAAGTAATGAAGCTATGATGAAGTTAATTTATATTATTTCTGTATTATTTTTGCGGGCATATTGCCCGCACTACATATTTCTACTGATGAGATTCTAACCAGTTCAACAAATCCTCAATAGCTGTAAAATCTAGCAATGCCTCACCGAGTGATTCTAACTGATTTAAAGAAAGAGTTTGAATTTTTTTCCTAATATCTTCTCGTAAATTTCCTACCCGTTTTTGTAGTTGTCGAACCACAAGATTTTGCTCACCTTCTTGTTTACCTTCTTGTTTACCTTCTGCTATTCCTCGCTCGTAGCCAATGCGCTCACCTGTAGTAATATAAGTCATAGTTCGCTCCTGTTCAAATTGTTTAAAATCTTGCCAAAAGTCCGCTTCTAATGCCTTTGGTAACATCATAACCCAGTCTATAAAGCGGTAAAGGTTACGAATATCCTTTTCTTGCAATCCTTGTTCATACAATCGGCGAATTAAGCTGAATTTCCAGTTTTTACGTTCTTGTGGTTTTTTCTTGGTTTGTTGTGTCTTTAAATGTGCCATTACCACCGTTGCAAAAGGATTATTGCTGGCTTCTAATTCTGCCCAACGGTTTTGGTAATCTAGCAGTTTGACTGTACCAAATTCAAAGTTTAACCTGGTATCAGGATAATTATAATTGTATTGGTTTGGTCGCCATTTGGGATCTGCATCGCATAAAATAGCGACACTAATGGCAGGTTTGCCAAAACGGTCAAAAATCCGTAGGTTGTAAGAGAACATTCTTTCAGGAAAGGTTTCTTCTGATTTTGCCTGAATTTCTATATGTATCAATAGCCAAATTTCGTCTCCTTGGTGTTGCCACACTTTGACTAATTTATCGGCATATCTTCTTCCTTGTTCAGCGTCGCGGGCTATTTGTTGAAATTCTTTATCTAGAAATTCGTGGGGAATTTCCCAGTTGATTAATGCGGCTGTTTCCGGGAAGAAAAATTGCATCGCTTGGGGAAAGTATGCTTCTAATATTTCTTTCCACGGGCTGTCTTGGTCGGCTCTTTCTCGTTCTTTGGTCATTTGTTATTTGGTAGATAGTAAGTAGATAGGCGGAGGATATCCAAAATATATTTCGTTTTATAAAATGGCTAAAACTCAACTAAAATAACGCATTAAGTCCACATTACATATCGTTACACATTTTGGTTATCTCACATCCACCTACCGACAATCTACAAAATTAGCGAGTACACCTCTTCACCTATACCTATGTCAGATACTTGAACTCAAGCTCCATATGAATTGGATCTTTTGGATTTTTCTCCGAAAAATCCTTAGTGTACATTATCTTCACAGTCGCAGATTCTTGATTCAACTCAATAGCACCAATTCCTTCAAGTGTGTGCTTCTCTACACCTTGGTACCAGATTAAAGTATTCTCCTCAAGTTTAACCTTCGTAATAGGCAGTTGATAATCAACCTTTTTTCTTGTTTTGTTGGTTTCAAAACCCTCCGAGCAAAAAATCTCTGGAGTTTGGTTATCTCGCGCTTGCCACCATTCCAAAATTTGACTCAGAGAATGCGGATTATGTGGTTGACCGTTTTGTCCGTTTAAAATAACAGAAATCATGTTATGTTTTGCCTTCGCCAAAATCATGTTATGTTTTGCCTTCGCCAGTGACTCAAATAGAGAATCAACATCAGCCTTTACATCAGCCTTTAGCATATCAAATAAATACCACGTTTGAATTTTCTTCATTCTCTAAATTCTGATTAACTGTCTTCATAAACTCATTAACCATAAGAAGTAATTCTTCTATAACTTTTACATCTTCAATACCTGCGTAGGGAGATGATTGTGTTAACCCACGATTTAAATCTTGATGGGCTATGCTTTTATCGCGAATTGTTCGGCAGTTTTGAGATTTATCTCTAAGAGCGTTTATTTGTCTTTCAAGTTCCTTTAAAAGTTCTGGTTTTGTCTTTATATCAGAATGTTCTAATAATTGTTCTAAAACAAGGTTTTCATGTTTCCCCTGTTTCTTAGGGTCTGTAAGTCTGGTTAAGTAAAGGATAATATCTTTGTTATTTTCTTCTACTGGGATAGATTCGATATCATACCAACCATGGGAGAGTAATTCTTGAATACTTTCATCAAAAAAAGCTTCTGCTTCTGCTTCAGCAGAGAATTTATGAAGTTCTTGATAATGGGTAACATTGCAGCCGTCTATGTGAATGGAAGTTCTCAGAGAACTTAATCTAAATATTTTATTGCATTTCATGATAATTAACCTTAGATGTGATAATGAATGATAGAAATATAAACCAAAAAAATTCGTAATTGATAATTCTTAAATTAGGAATTACAAATTACGAATTATGAATTAAGCTGTCAGTTTAGCTAATGCTTTTTCTACAGCTTTTAATGCTTGCTTGATTTCTGCCTCTGTGACAATGAGAGGAGGCACAAACCGCACAACCTTGGGACCTGCGGGAACAAGTAATAAACCTGCTTCCATAGCAGCTTTGACAACTTCAGCCGCAGTTAAGGGAATATCGGCTTTGATTTCCATACCGCTGATTAAACCCCAACCGCGCACTTCTGAGATATGCTGAGGATATTGACGAGCGATCGCTCTTAATCCTTCTCGTAAATGTGCGCCCTGTTCTCTGACATTCTGTAAAATATTCTCTTTTTCCAATGTCTCACACACACTCAGCGCCACACCACAGACAAAGGGATTACCGCCAAATGTACTTGCGTGTTCTCCTGGTTGGAAAATATCGCAGAATTTCTTACTCATCATCGCACCGATGGGAATACCACCGCCCAAACCTTTCGCACTGGTGAAAATATCTGGTTCTACTCCCAAATGTTCATAACCCCATAATTTGCCACTGCGTCCCATACCAACCTGTACTTCATCAAAAATCAACAAAATGCCAGTTTCGTCGCAAATCTCCCGTAACCGCTTAAAGTAGGCAATATCCCCAGGACGAACGCCACCTTCTCCCTGTAATGGTTCAATTAAAATTGCCCCGACCCGATAATTACCTTCATCTAATTCAGTCACAGCGGCTTCCACTGCTCTAATATCGTTGTAATTGACGTAATGGAAACCAGGAACTAAAGGATCAAAATGCTTTTGATATTTTGGTTGTCCAGTGGCAGTCACAGTGGCTAAAGTCCGTCCGTGAAAACTGGCATGGGCAGTTAAAATGATTGGGTGGGCAATTTCTAGGACAGTGTGGGCATATTTCCGCGCTAGTTTAATTGCTGCTTCGTTGGCTTCAGCGCCAGAATTGCAGAAAAATACTCTATCTGCACAGGAATGATTAACAATCCATTTAGCTAATTCACCCTGTTCAGGAATATAGTACAAATTGGAAACATGATGCAATTTCTGGATTTGTCTAGTTACAGCCTCTACCATTGCTGGATGGGCGTGTCCTAGAGTACAAGTGGCAATGCCCGCGACAAAATCCAGATATTCGTTGCCCTGACTATCCCAAACACGGCAACCAGCACCCCGTTCTAAAGCCAAAGGAAACCGTCCATAAGTGGACATGACAGCCGCATCGAAGCTATCAACATCAAAAGGTGTAGATGGCATAATACCTGACTCCAAGGGGTTCGTGGCTTGTTCAATTAGAGTTTGCACGCTCACTACCGCTACTCCTGAAAAGCTTTTATCGTAATACTTTACTAGGTTCTGGGAAATATGAACAAAATTTTTGATAATTTAGGAGTCACCGAGTCAGGAGTCAGAAAGAAAGAAAGAAGAAAGCCTATTCCCTATTCCTTGACTTGAAAGATTCTATATTCTGAATCTTGATATTAGAAGTTTTTCAATTCTAAATTCTAAATTCTAAATTCTAAATTCTTAATTGCCTGTGTATTCTACCCTTGAACAAAAATATCAACGGATTCAAAAAGAATTAATGGCTGGGGCGCTTGCTTTAGCTGGTATTTTCCTAATCGGGACTTTATGGTATTCCCTGGTTGAGGGCTGGAAATGGGAAGATGCAGCTTACATGACTGTAATTACTCTAGCAACTGTCGGTTATGGAGAAACTCACCCATTAGGTAGCCGAGGGCGGTTGTTTACCATTGCTTTGATTTTAATGGGTGTGGTCAATCTTGGTTATATTGTCAATAGATTTACAGCCGCAGTCATTGAAGGTTATTTTCTAGAAGGAATTCGACTCCGACAACAAAGGCGTTTAATGGAATCATTATCAGAACATTATATTATCTGTGGATTTAGTCGCACTGGGCGACAAATTGCTAAGGAATTTCAGGCTGAAGCTGTTTCTTTTGTGATTATTGATTCGGAACTTGAATCTGTCCAAAAAGCTCAGGAAATTGGTTATATTGTTTTTCAAGGTGATGCGACGTTAGATGATACTTTGTTAAAAGTTGGCATTACTAAAGCAATTTGTATTGTGGCGGCTTTACCTTCAGATGCGGAAAATTTATATACTGTTTTATCAGCAAAAACTCTGAATCCAGACATTCGAGCGATCGCTCGCGCTAGTACGGAAGAAGCGGTACAAAAGTTACAACGCGGTGGCGCAGATGCCGTAATTTCACCGTATATTACTGGTGGCAAACGCATGGCAGCAGCAGCCCTCAGACCGCAGATTTTAGACTTTGTAGATGGGATGCTTTCTGGTACAGACCGCCAGTTATATATGGAAGAATTTTTACTAGATTCCGATAGGTGTCCCTTCGTTGGTCAAAGTTTACAAAGAGCGAAATTGCGATCGCAATCAGGAGCATTAGTTCTGGCAATTCGCCGCCTTGATGGTAAACTCATTGGTGGACCCACTGGAGATACGGTTTTAATGTCGGGAGATACATTAATTTGTATGGGTACGGCTGAACAATTACGGGATTTAAATCAAATTCTTGGTCCGATTAATTCTATTCCCCTAAAACGTCCGAAAAATAGTTAAAAGCAGACTTATTTTGCAAGTTGGAATATCTACCCTCCCAAAGATCCCCCGAAGATCCCCGACTTCTTTTTAAACTTATAAATAAATGATGAATTCATATTAGAAGTCGGGGATCTGGAGTCCTACCAATTGAAAAGCCTGTTTAATATACCAAGGTTCTTTTGGTCTTTTGTTACGATATTTTCTCTTCCAATAAACAGCAATCTGATCAATCGCAGTTAATCTTTTTTAATTCCATAGCAAAAACGACCAACTAAAAATTGTGATTCTTCCTGATTATTTGATTGTTCAGTTTTCATTGTTTCTGTTCGATTTTTCAGTGCCATGAAAAACTCCTCCACACCATGAGTTTTTGTCCCATCTTCTTCACTAGATTTAGTTTGCCAATCCCATTTATTCCACCAACTAGGAGTTTCTAAATTCTGGCTGATAATATCAAACTGTAATTTATAAATTCCCGGTTCAGCAAATTTATCAGGTTGGACAATGGCTGAAAATTTTAACTTATTTTCTTTAGGAAGAATTTGCCAATCTTTAAATTCTATAGCATTACTTAACGCTGAACTAGAATCAACAGGTTTAAATTCTTTAGCAAATTTATCAACTTTCTCAGCTTTAACTTTTGGTTTGAGAGAAGTGGTATCTACTAATAAACTATATTCAGAAGGTGAAAAAGGAATACTATAATTAATTGTTAAATTCTCCTGTTGACCAGAATTAATTTGCAATAATTCATAATTACCTTTGTTAGCAATAACTCCATCTCTAACCAAAGATAAAGGACTAGTAATACCTTTAGGTAGAGATTCTGGAGGCGTTTCTAAAGAAAATATTTTATCAAGAATATGATCAGGATAAAAAATCATTAATTTACTATTAGCTAATAATTGATGAGGATCATATTTTTGTAATTGTCCAAAATAATACTTAACATCTTGATATGGTCCGATAAATAACACATAAAATGGACGTAACTTATCTGGTTGTTTACCGGAATTATAAGCAAAGGTTTTATTATTTTCCTCAAGGTAAACCTTACCATTAAATTCACTTTTAACTGCCCAAACACCCACAGCATAATCTTTTTTCTGGGGATTAAAATAAGCATCTTGAATTCTTTTATTTAATTTAGTTACATCACCACTATTTTGTTGCAGATCTGTAATAATCACCGTCATTTTATGCTGGTCTTTTACAGCCGGAAGAATAGCCGCATCTATAGGACTAGATACAGCTTTAAATTTGGCATTACTACCATCATAAAAAACTGAACTAGCTGCATAACTATAATATTCACCACCTGTAATTTTTTGCATAGGAGTACCAATACGATAATATTCAACTGGTAATTTACCTGTTAACTCAAATACATTTCTTAGAGATTTCAAGGCTTTGATATAATTGCTTTCTCCATCTTTCACATATCCTAACATTGAGCCGCTACCATCTACATAAATAGCCACATTAAGATTATCGGATTTATTAGCAGTTTCGCTATTGACTGAATTAACATTAGGAATTTCACATTTTAACTCTTCTTTCTTGTTGCAAGATGTTAATAAAAATGCAATTAATACTAGCACTAACCATTGAATACGTATCATCTTCCTACTTCTCCATTAATACTGTGTTGTTGATTTATTTACTATTGCTAATAAATGTTAAGTAATTTTACCGTATTTTTCCTTGCCATCTCAGTCATAATATGCGACTATGTCTGAGAATACTTATGCCACCTTTAAACCAGACGCTAAATTTCTAAAAAACTACAAGTCGTGAGGAGGGTTAATGAAACCGTGGGAAATTATCAGAATCATCATTTTTAGCATCATTGGTGCTGCTGTCATGTTTTTAGGGCAGCGTCTCATCTATGAAAATCAAATCATACCTATTCAAAAAGTCCCCCTTAATACCTGGCTTGGCACTGACTATACCACATCCGCACTGATTATGTTTGCGGTTTGCATTATAGCAACAGTAATTTGGTGTATATTAGCTGCAACCAGTCGGTTTAATGATGGTGGTTCTACCGGACGCTGGATGTTAATGTGGTGGTTGCTAGGACTGCTACCTATGGCTAGTATTGGCTTTACAGTCTTTTACATTAACCGCAGCGACGAAGCGCAAATGTCGTTAATGGGATTTTTCGTCTTAGATACCTTATTGCTGTACTGGCTACCCACAGCAACCAGTTCTCCTGAAGCCGTGAAATATATTCCACCAGGGGCTTTTCTTTTACGTCATCAGCTAATGGGAGATTAAAAAATGTCAATTTATATAATCGGAATTGGTGGAACAGGTGCTAAATCTATTGAAGGGATTATTCAAATAGCATCCATCGGACTTTTCGGTGAAGAAACGCTAAATTTGTTATTTGTTGATGCCGATGAAACTAATGGTAATCTTTCTAGAGCATTAACAAGTTTAGAAATTTATCAAAAATGTTACGGATTAGATATAAAAGATAGGCATCCTTGGATGCAAACAAAGATTGAATCACTTCCTTTATGGTCGCCATTTGCTAACAATAGCATCAATAAAAATCTCGGTTCATTTTTTCAATACAACATTCTCAAGGAAGATGAGCCAGCATTAGGAAATCTATTTGATGTCCTCTACACGCAAGAAGAACGGGAAGCCAATTTAGATGTAGGTTTTCGGGGACGGCCAGCCATTGGGGCAGCAGTCATGAGTCAGGTAAAACTAGATACCTTAGATGGTGATTCCTGGGGAACACTCATGGGCAAAATTCAAAAAGATACAGGAGGAGGAACACGCCCGAAAGTCTTTTTATGTGGTTCAATATTTGGGGGAACAGGGGCTTCAGGATTACCAACAATTGGGAGGTTAATTCATAATAAATTGGAAGCACTGAAAGTTAGAGAAAAAGTTGATTTAGGTTGTCTATTTGTCTTACCTTACTTTGGCTTTACCCCAGAATTAGGAGACAGTTCTGAAAAAGTCTATGCTCGTTCTGAACAATTTTTGTTAAATACAGAAGCGGCACTTCGCTATTATGGTAGCCAAGCCCAAGAAACCTTTGATACTGTCTATTTATTAGGAAATCAACAATTATCTCCAGTTAAAAAATTCAGCGTTGGCAAAAATACCCAGCGGAATGATCCTCATTTTATTGAACTTTATGCTGCTTTAGCCCGGATTTCTCACAAGCGAAAAAAATCATTCATAAAGAGTAAAACAAAGGAAGTTTATTTGATACATAAATAGCAAAGATGAAAAAAGGAAATCTCCTAAGTATATATTTGAGAAATTTAGTTAAA
>Ga0208858_1000130_pt1 | contig 17635 bp, 12 predicted proteins | sample LakMenEpi16Nov12_FD_150704 | JGI IMG/M metagenome (GOLD analysis project Ga0208858, IMG submission 150704) | Freshwater microbial communities from Lake Mendota, WI - 16NOV2012 deep hole epilimnion (SPAdes) | ecosystem: Environmental > Aquatic > Freshwater > Lake > Epilimnion/Euphotic zone ...
CTTGAACTGTTTTGATGTACTATCTGTTGTTAATGGGGTCATACTTTATAACTGCTGAAATGCTTTCTACATATACATTTTCGCAGGTTTTGACCCCTTTTTTTTAGTTCTTTGTGAGAAATCCGGGTTAAGAGTTAAGAGTTAAGAGTCTCTTACAGTATGGCTTTTACCGTGGATTCTTTATCTAATTTAAATTGAACAACCGCCAGTAATTCTCTTGATGTCTAACATTCAAAATCTCAAATCTACCCTCCTACCCCCACCCCTCAAACCCGGTGATTTACTGCGCGTCATTGCCCCCAGTGGTGCATTACGAGAAGTTGAGGCTTTTAATCAAGGTGTGGAAATTTGGAAGTCGCACGGCTACCGCATCAAAATCAGCGATAACATAGATAATAGACATGGTTATCTAGCTGGTACAGATGCCCACCGTCGTCAGCAATTAGCCACAGCATGGCAAGATCCAGAATGCCAGGGTATTCTCTGCGCGAGAGGTGGTTTTGGTAGTAGCCGGATTTTAGAAGATTGGACTTGGCAAGAAAATACCATTACCCCTAAATGGTTAATCGGCTTTTCTGACATTACAGCCCTGCTTTGGAGTCTCTATAACGCCGGGATTGCCAGTGTACATGGTCCCGTCATGACTACCCTAGCCAATGAGCCAGAATGGTCAATCCAAAGGCTATTGGACATAGTAGAAGGTCGTCCCCTCGCACCTTTAAAAGGTTGTGGTTGGGGTGGTGGAACAAGTACGGGAATTTTGCTTCCTGGTAATCTGACAGTAGCAACCCATCTTTTAGGAACACCGATTTTACCCGACCTCGATGGTGTCATCTTAGCCTTTGAAGATGTCACAGAAACACCTTATCGCATTGATAGAATGTTAACTCAGTGGCGATTAAGTGGGGTTTTGTCCAAAGTTCGTGGTATTGCTTTGGGAGGGTTTACTAAGTGTGAAGCCCCACCTAATATACCTAGTTTTACTGTAGAGGAAGTATTGCGCGATTGTTTGGGTGATTTGGGTATTCCCATAGTTTCCAATCTCCCCTTTGGTCATGATAGCCCCAATGCTGCTTTACCTGTGGGGGTAAAAGCAATATTAGATGCTGAACAAGGAATATTGCATTTTTCCCCATAGACATAGGCCTTTTTGTGATGGGGTGTTGGGTTGCGCTATCGCTTAACCCAACCTACAAATCAAGGCTTTTTCCAATTTGGACAAGGTATTGCTATGAGGTAATCAATTCTAATCTGTGTAGTTCCATTTCTTGTTGTTTAAGACAATGACAAAATATAAATAACTGTAAATCTGCTAGAACTTGATTAAAATCATGATGATTGTATAAACCTGTGTTATTATTAGCATTTCTGAGTATTGTCAACCAATTTGCTACTTCTTTCATGTACTCTATAGATGTATCAATTTCCTGGGGATTATAAGATCCTATTTGTCTATGTAATGCTAATTCTTTATCCGTGGGTTGAATACCTAAATCATTGATTTGATCAGTAACTATTTTACAGGTCAATTTTTCAACTAAATTGGCGGCTTTTAGACTTATACAATTAGAATGTACACGATATTTAATTAAAACTTTGGGAAGATTCCAAACTTTGAATCTTTTCGATATTCTTACCCATAGATCATAGTCTTGAGCATTTGGATAATCTTTTCTATAAACCTCTCCATTTATCTCAACTGCGTTGATTGCACTTCTTCTCATCAAAACCGCTGAATGAGCAAAATAGTTATGGAATAACAGCCTACAAGGAATTTTTTGATCGGGTTCTTCCTCATTCCATACTTCACCCGTCAAATTATCCTGATCATCCATTAATTCAACCCAAGACCCAACCATACCAAAGTCTGGGTTATTTTCCATAAACTCAAATTGTTCTGCTAATCTTGATGGATATGCATAGTCATCACAATCTAAAACAGCAATGTACTCACCTGATGATGCTTGCAAACATTTATTTCTAGTTTTTGGTATCCCCAGATTGATATTGTTTTGAATTAATTTAATTCTTTCATCTTGATAGGAATTGATAATTTTTACGCTGCTATCTGTGGAAGCATCATCGACAATGACAAGTTCAAAATTGGTAAACGTTTGATTTAAAATACTCTTGATTGCTGTATCAAGATATTTTTCGCCATTATACACTGGCATAACAACTGTAATTTGAGGATTTAACTCTTGTTGAATAAGCTGATTTTGATTCATAATATTTAATGATTTTGAACAAATGGGTGATTTTTATAGTAATCCATAAATAACGTATAATATGCGAGTTATACCTAATTTCAGGGAACTTTTGTTCAACCTCAAAAAAAATGCCTAGTATAAATTTTGACCCTAAGCCGACAATCTCGATTATTTTATGTACCTACAATCGAGCAAAATACTTAAACGACTGCATAAATAGCGTCCTTCAGCAAACTTTTCAGGATTTTGAATTAATTGTAGTGGATGATGGTAGCCAAGATCATACTTTTGAAATTGTCAATAGTTACTTACAAAAATTTAATAATATCCGTTATCTTAAACATCAAAATCGGAAAGCTGCTTACGCCAGAAATGCGGGTATTCAAGCATCTTTTGGTAACTATATCACGTTTATTGACAGTGACGATACCTATAAACCCCATCATCTAGAGTCGCGGCTGGAATTTATGCAGGCTAATCCAGAGATTGATTTGATTGAAGGTGGATGTGAAATTGAGGAGGAATTTTCTGTTCCTGATTATTTTCAACCTGATCAAACAATTAATATTAGAGAATGCGCTGTCGGTGCTACATTTTTTGGAAAAAGACCGATGTTTTTTGAATTAAAGGGATTTAATAATATTCCCTATGGCGAGGATGCAGATTTATGGGAGCGTGCCGAAAAAATCTTCAAAACTCACAAAATCAAAGAGCCGGAAACCTATATTTATACGAGAGTAGAAGATAGTACCACCAAGATTTTCCTAGATAAAATGTCCTCTTCTAATTAACCTATTTAGATTTTATAATTTAGCAAAGAGCAATCGAAGCAAAATTATTAGTTCAGAGGCAACTCCGAAGCAACAGGGAACAGAAAAAACTCATGTTTAAAAACATGAAATTGAAATAATGACACTGTTTTTTTCGGGCTACGCATCTTTTAAAAACATCTTTTTTTTGACTGAAGCTCTGAACTCAGAAACTTTTGTTTCTTCCAGCACTTTCCGGTGTTATGATGTACATATCCAGCGGGCAAGACTTGTACTGAGCTTGTCGAAGTATGCCCGCACTACAAGAGTTTCATAATTCAAGTTTGTACCTCATTAGAGCAAAATTTGCTGTATCTGTTCCCTATTCCCTTTTTTTGTAATTTTTAATTCCTATGGTGTTTCTGGAAATGTTTGCACTTTACTATCAGGATTGAGGATAACTCGTATTCTCAAGTTTTGCCCAGATTTATTAGTAGAAACAAAAGGTTTCCCAATTTGGGGAATGCCACTACTATCAATGTATTCTCTGGCAACTTTATTTAAGGGCAAAATCTTTTCAATTGTACCATCAATACCCAATGTTAAACTATATTCTAAGGCTTGAGAGAGTCCAGTTGGTGGTTGCCAACGTTTGTTGAGATATTCTCTCGCTTCTGCTACTTGAGGTGTATCAAATAAAGTCTTATTATTAGTAACTTGTGTACCTGACGTAGTTTTAGTTGCAGTTCTTAATTTCCTAATTAAATTCTCTTTATTTTCCGCTGGAGATGGCTGATCTGGCGTAGCGATACCTACAGTATCCTGCGGTAATTCCGGAGCAAAAGGAGTGGGAATTATGTTAGGAAGATTACTAAAACTATTGTTGGGGATAGTGGCAACAGACTGAGATGGTGGGGAAATATTAGATGGCAAATTCTGAGATTTAGGGGTATTCATGCCTTTTTTAGCCAGAATACTTGAAGAATTTGGTATGGCTTTTGCTACTTTCGGGCTATCAAGAATTTGTCGAGGAATAGGATAGGAAGAAGTATTGGATGGTTTGGTTAATGCCGGCTGAGATGTTGTGGTTGGTGTCCCAGGGATAGTTGTATTAGGAACGGAAAGCGGCGGTAAGGGCGTACTAAAGTTAGTAAGTGGTGGTATCAGTTGGGGTTGAGGCGTGATTAAAGGGAGTCGCGGCGTTGGTGTAGTGTCTTGTACAGAAGGTTCTATCGCCACTGGTTTGACGGACTCAGGACTATTTTTAGCTATTCTCTGCCGATTTTTCTGAATATTCTTGGCATATTGCCAGGTAAATGGTGTTAAACCGGCTGCTAATACCAAAACTGCGGCTATAGGGGCCCACTTAGGTAGATTCTGCATAACAGTTTGACTACTAGTAGTTGGTAAAACAATCATATCAGATGTGTATTCATCTAAAGCTGTTGCTAAATCAAATAGTTGTAGTAAACTCAGTTCAATTACCTGTCCAGATGTCTGGTTAGCAAGATCACCAAAAAAGAGTTTGTGAGTTAAATTACTACTAGATTCTAAATAAACTTTTGTTTGGGGAATTTGAGTGTTAAAGGATCGTAAATTTTGGGTAGGAAAGGCAGACGGGGGAATATCGGGCGATTCTGGCGCTGCTGCTGATCCTGTATGGGGATAATCATTACCTGCTAAAGTGATACTAAAATCTTCGGCAGATTGTTGCAGCAGCTTTTGAACGTAAGTGGTAACAATATTACATAAAACTTCTAGCTGCTGGTGATCACCCTGGATGATAATTTTCTGTGCTTCTGGTAGTTGTGGATCATCAAATTGCAGACGAAAACTAGGATCATTAATAATAGTTTTGTCTGTCCACCGGGACAAAGGGGAGTTTTCCGCCCAGATTTCTAGTGTGCAAGTGGGGGGGGTATAGCGACGAATGACAGGATTTGATAGAGACATAACAACAATTTCAACGAAAAAAATAGGGAACTTTGGATTTTAGATTGGGAGTGAAAATCGCAAATCACAAATTATTTTGTGGAAAGGTCTATGAGTGCTAACCACAAACGACGGTGTCCACCGGCGGCACTATAAAAGAGTAAATTTATTAACAGTTTTAGGGCTAGATGGGTAAGTATATCCCCAGGAGTGACTTCTTCCTCTTCCATGCGTTCTTGGTAAGTATTACAAAAACTATCTATATAATCTCCCAATAACGCAGTTTGGTGAGGTTGTTGCTTATTTGCTGTCATCTGCTCTAATAAACCGACAGCCCGGCGAATTAATTCCTGGTGCTGCTTGGCGAGATAACAGATAATTAAAACTAGCGATCGCGCTTCTTCTACATCTAATTTTTTTCGTCCTCCTTGACTTTTGCGAAGGGGATTCGATTGCCGCAATCGCCATAGGGCTACCCGATCTGGTACTTTTGATTCTAAATCCAGACTAACTGCGGCTGATAGCATTGCCTCTGAACCAATGCCAGTTAAGGTTTCTAGGGCTAATAGCACTAAATCTAACTGAGTTTTTATATTTTCCCATTGAATTGCATTCGAGGCTGGAAGTTGATTTAAATCCTCCCAAGCTGATTTTGGTATAGTGGAATTAGCGGTTGAGTGCATAACTTTTAGCATAGATGATTAAGCTGAAAGACGCTGGTGTTGTTACCTATTTGGAAACGAGATTTGTTAGTAGGGGCGAAGCATTTGGAAGATAAATTATCGGTCATTGCCAAAAATAGTTCTCCAAATGCTTCGCCCGTACAGTTGTTAGTTGTAATAATTTTGCCTGTTCCCTGTTCCCTTTAGATATGAGCAATAGTGACACCACTACCACCGTCGGCTTGTGCTGCTGGTTCGTAATGGGTAATTCTGGGATGTTGTTGTAAGAAAGCGTGAACTCCTTGCTTTAGTTTGCCAGTACCGTGTCCATGAATAATCCACAGGGGTCCAGCGGCTTCAGAAATGGCTTTGTCTAAGATATATTCGCCATCAGCTACGCGTTTTCCGCGCAAATCTACAGTATTTTGAGAGGTGCGAATGGCTGGGGCTGGTGGTGGTGTAACTACGGCTGGGGCTGGTTTTGCTTTAACTATGGGTTCGGGTTTTTGTCCATCTAATGATTCTATATCTTGGAGTTGGACTGTCATTTTCATGATGCCAAAACGGATGGCGAAATTGCCGTCAGCATCAGGAATTGTTAAAACTTCGGCGGTTTGCCCTAATTTGGGAATTCGCACGCGATCGCCGACTTTGGGCATAAACCCAGGTTTAGGTTTAGGTGGCGGGGCTGGCTCATATTTTTGAGCAATTTGACTTAGGGATGCGGTAGCTTGTTGGGCATCTTGGGCGTTAGGTGTGCCTTTTTGCAAGCGGCGGATAACTTGGGCAATTTCACCTTTGGCTTGGGTAATTGCTTGTTGAACGGCAATTTCTTGGGAAGCCCGCAAATCTTTTTCTCTGGCTTCTAAAGCAGCAGCTTTGTCAGAAACTTCTTTATATAATCGTTCGGCTTGACGTAATATTTTTTGGGCTTCTGCGGCTTTGGTTTCCTGGTGGCGACGTTGGGCTTCTAAACCGGCAATGACTTGATTTACCTCGTCTGTGGCTTCTCCAACTTGAGTTTTAGCTGCTGCTACTACTTCTGGTTTTAACCCTAAACGCAAGGCAATACTCAAGGCGTTGGAACGGCCAGGAATCCCCCACAATAGCCGATAAGTAGGTGAAAGGGTGGTTTCGTTAAATTCTACGGAAGCATTCTCAAACTGAGGATTTTCATATTTTAAGGCTTTGAGTTCGCCAAAGTGGGTACTAGCCATTGTTAGCTGGGTATGATTGGCGAGATATTTGAGTAAAGCGATCGCTAATGCACTACCCTCAACCGGATCTGTGCCTGCACCAACTTCATCCAGTAATACGAGGGACTGGGGACTGGGGACTGGTAGTTTTATTTTTTCTTTTTCTTCCTCTTCCTCTTCCTTTCTCCTGACTTCTTCCTCTTCTTCTTTCTTTCTCCTGACTCCTGACTCCTGACTCCTGACTCCTTTCTCCGCCAATGCTTCTAATATTCGACTAATGCGGCGAATATGTCCTGAAAACGTGGATAAACTCTGTTGTAAAGATTGTTCATCGCCAATATCAGCTAAAACTTGCGAAAACCACGGCATTTCTACGGGTTCACGGGCAGGAACAAATAAACCCACTTTCGCCATGATAGCCGCTAATCCCAAGGTTTTTAAAGTTACCGTTTTTCCACCTGTATTTGGTCCGGTGATGGTGACTACCCGAATTTGGGGACTGATCAGCAAATCTACCGGAATGACGGGATTTCCTTGTTCGTGCTGCTGTTGCCATACTAATAACGGGTGGCGCAGATTTCGCAAGGTGATAATTTCATTGTCTTGACGATTGATAAAGCGCGGGGGGTTAGAACCTATCCACAGACTATAACGAGCTTTCGCAACTGCTAGATCTAAGGTGGTGACAATGGCTAATAACCTTTCTAAATCTGGGGTAACTGCGGCTACTTTCTCCGTCAAAGTCCGACGAATGGCTTCGGCTTCGGTTTGCTCTTTTCTGAAGATTTGCCGCAGTTGATTACCCAAGGGAACGACACTGCTAGGCTCTATATACAGGGTTGCGCCACTGGTGGAGGTGTCATGAACAATGCCGGGAATTGCGTCCTTTTGGGGGGCTTTGACGGGGATGACAAAGCGATCGCTTCTTTGGGTAATTAACTGTTCTTGAATTGCTCCCGATTTGGCTTGGATAATATTTTGGAGTTTTTGAGTAATTTGGCTGCGGATTTTCCGCAATTCTACCCGAATTTCCCCCATTTTCTGACTAGCGCGATCAGTTACTTCTCCCCGTTCATCAATACAACGGTGGATTTCCTGTTCTAATTCTGGGTACGTCCGTAATTGGGAAACTAAATCGTTTAAAACTGGGACATTTTCTTGATTATCAATGACACGGCGTAAATTTCTTGTCCCTGCCAGGGTGGTAGCGATCGCTAATAGTTCCTCTCCAGGTAAAATACTTTGAAGTATTGCCCGTTCTAGGGAATCACCGATATCTTGGATTCCTTCAAAGGATAATCCTGGATGTAAACGACTTTCCAGTTCGTAAACTTCTTTGGTTTGCGCTAATAACTGTTCACTTTCTACCTGGGTTTCAGGAATCGGCAAGTCACGCGCAACTATTGCCCCTAGCTTAGTTGCCGCAAAGGTGGAAAGGTGCTGGCACAAGCGAGGCCACTCTAGTAATTCTAAGGTTTCAGATTGAATCAAGGTTTCAACAACTAATCTGAAGTTATCGTAACAATTTTAGCCGCCATCAGACTAAATCTTCAAGGATAAAATTTTTAGGTTTTGTTGTCACAAAAACGGTGACGTTGGCTGAATGCTGCCATCTATCCTAGATAATTTTCTTTAATTGATTATATTTTCAAGTTAAAATCAAGCATTACAGCACCTTTGACACAGATCCAATTTACATAATGAACGCTACACAAGAACAACTAAAACTAAAATTAACACAGGCTTTAGTAGCTGCTTTTGGTACAGATTATACCAATACAGATCCAATTTTGGTTTCTGCCAGTAATCCTAAATTTGGTGATTATCAAGCTAATGTGGCTTTATCTTTAAGTAAAAAGTTGGGAAAGCAACCGAGAATTATTGCTGGGGAAATCGTTAGTAAACTAGATGTATCTGATATTTGTGAACCTCCAGAAATCGCGGGTCCTGGTTTTATTAACCTCAAATTACAAACTTCTTATTTAGAAGCACAACTTAACGCCATTCAATTAGATTCTAGATTGGGAATACCTAAAGCGACAACTCCACAAAAGCAAATTGTTGATTTTTCCAGTCCGAATATTGCTAAAGAAATGCACGTCGGACATTTACGTTCGACTATTATTGGTGATTCCATTGCCCGGATTTTAGAGTTTTGTGGTCATGATGTTTTGCGGTTAAATCATGTTGGTGATTGGGGTACACAATTTGGGATGTTAATTACCTATTTGCGGGAAGTTTATCCAGAAGCACTTACCACAGCCAACGCTTTAGATATTGGAGATTTAGTTAATTTTTACCGCAAAGCCAAACAGCGATTTGATGAAGATCCAGTTTTTCAAGAAACTTCCCGTCAAGAAGTTGTGAGATTACAAGCTGGTGCGGAAGATACGTTTCATGCTTGGAACTTGTTATGTGAACAATCTCGACAAGAATTTCAAATTATTTATGATTTACTCAATGTTGAATTAATAGAAAGAGGTGAATCTTTTTATAATCCACTATTACCAAAAGTTGTGGAAAATTTAGCAACAACGGGATTATTAGAATCAAGTCAAGGGGCAAAATGTGTTTTCTTAGATGGTTTTACAAATAGGGAAGGTAATCCTTTACCTTTAATTGTCCAAAAAACTGACGGTGGTTATAACTATGCAACCACAGATTTAGCAGCTTTAGGTTATCGCATTCAAGAAGATAAAGCCAAGCGGATTGTTTATGTGACAGACGAAGGACAATCTAACCACTTTGCCCAATTTTTCCAAGTAGCAAGAAAAGCAAATTGGATTCCTGAAGATGTGGAATTAGTTCATGTTCCTTTTGGGTTAGTGTTAGGTGAAGATGGCAAAAAATTCAAAACTCGTTCTGGGGATACTGTGCGGTTACGAGATTTGTTAGATGAAGCTATTAACCGCGCTCGTGCAGACATAGAAAATAGATTACAAGAAGATGTCCGCACAGAAACAGAAGAATTTATGCAAAATGTCGCGGAAGTTGTGGGGATTAGTGCGGTTAAATATGCAGATTTAAGCCAAAATCGCACCAGTAGTTATGTCTTCAGTTATGACAAAATGTTATCTCTCAAAGGCAATACAGCCCCTTATCTTCTCTATGCTTATGTGAGAATTCAAGGTATTAGTCGTCAAGGGAATATTGATTTTACCAACTTAGGAATAAATCGCCAAATCTTGCTGAAAGAAGATGCAGAATTAACTTTAGCTAAACATCTCTTGCAACTTGATGAAGTGATTAAGGAAGTAGAACAGGATTTATTACCAAATCGTTTGTGTGATTATTTGTATCAACTCAGCGATAAGTTTAATAAGTTCTATGAAAATTGTCCTGTTCTCAAATCTGAAGAACCTGCTAGAACTTCGCGGTTAATGTTATGTGATTTAACTGCAAAAACTCTCAAGTTGGGATTATCTTTGTTAGGAATTAAGGTTTTAGAAAGGATGTAGATATAGCGGTTATTGGTTGGGTGAAATACAAGAACCCCTCCCCGCAAGCGAGGAGGGGGCTATGATTTACCTTATTTAAGTGCATATCGCTATAATCAGGGGGTTGGCTAGTACTTCTTGAAAGAGGGTGATTTGATATCTTGAGGATATTAGCAATCTTGTGTTTAATTAACCTTTAGTAACTTCCAAGAGCCAAGCTTTTACAGTCTCAAAAGTTTCACCGGACGTATCTTTGATATTTAACATTTCTTCTATCAGTTTCAACTTGCGATCAAAGTTCTTCTCAATCTGCGAAAAACTTCTCATCTTAGTATTACAAGGTAGATAAACTTTTCCTAGTGATAAAATTTCATTAACAATTCTACCATGCAATAAATGTCCTGTAATATGCCACAAAAGACATTGACTTAGACAACCTAAAGCATCCACCGCAATTTGCGGTTCAGTGATGCGATTTTTTAGCTGATCTAAAACAAGAGATGCTACATTTTCCATATCTATAAGTTTAGCTCGCCATTCCGTAGGTTGACCAAGACTGATAATTCTCGCTAAAGCCCAAAAAGCTTTTTGACGTAAAGCTAAATGTGGATTAGCTTGAATAATAGATTGCAATCTAGTGATATTTCTAGTAGAAGGTTCAGCACAAATTCCAAAGGAGTTAAGTAAATAAACAGCACGAGGTTGGTTTGATATTTCTGTGAATTCTTGGTAAATTAACTCGCCAAAATCTGACCACAAAAGTTTACCGGGAGTATGGGCAATAGCTGAATAGAGTTCATCATTAGATTGAAAGCGAGATAACCCAGATTCAAATTGTCGCAGAATCCAACTATGATATCTTTGTTCCAATTCTCTAGTTTGAAAGTCAGCAGCATCAGAAGGTAGAGCTTGGATAATATTAGATAAAGCCCTTACTGCTACTATTTGTCTTGTTCTTTGCAAGTCAGCGTTAGTATTACTTCCTTGTTCCAACCATTGCAACAAACTTTGAACAATTGATAGCCGATTTGTAGCTTTACGAGTTTGCCTTTCCAGGTCATTTATTTGATCATAAATATTCCCATGTGGATTTTTAGACAGGCTGAATGTAACTGTACCCCACTTAGTAAATTGTACCAGAACACTAGGATCTGGTTCGCTGCCTATACGTGCGCGGGGAATATTGGGAATTAATTCTTTAGGATCTCTAGCAGATGTAGGACTTTCTTCTGTGATAACTGGGGTAGTATATTCTTTTGTGTCTATCGTTTCTATTTCCTCAGAAACTAATAACGGGAAACGACAATCTGGACGATCTCGATGTACAAGTGTCAACCATAATCGCTCATCAAATGTATATTCAACTTCCAAGTTTAAATAATCCCCTGGTTGAATATTAGCAGCCCTAATTTCCTCGGCATTAACGTAGCGTCTACGTTGTAAAGTTGTATTTTGGTTTGGTTTTGAACCCATACCCACCCAAACATTAAATTCAATCAAACCTTTTTCCATTATTGGGAAACGAAATCCATTCAAAGTTGTTCGATAAGGATATTTTTGCCCCTGAGAAATTAATAATTCTAGTTGAGATTCCTTAGTATTGGAATCTTTAACTTCTAGCCTAATACTTGTGGGGATAATCCCACTTACACCACCTCCATGTGAAGGTTCTAATGTACCAGAAGCGTAAAGTGCAGCGCCACGAGCAACTGCTAAATCTGGATTTCCTTGTGAGAGAATTAATGTTCCTGGTAAAAGTCTTTCTAAACGCTCGGTAACCAATGGAAAATATGTCATTCCACCGTTGAGAAGAATTGCATCTATTTTCGGTAGTTTGCCTAATGTATCTTTGGCTTTTAATAGCACATCTAAAACAGGAACAACAAAGGTATCACGACGATCTGTAAATGGAGATTCATTAAAAGCTGTTTTTGGGTCTAATTTATCAATTAAGTCAGGTTGAATGTCTAGACACAACAGGTCTTTTAGTGATTCTTGCATCTGACGATAGTTGATACTATAGAATATAGAAAAATTACCATCTAAAGCAACATATTCAAATGGCAATTTGAACTCTTCTTTATCTTGACTAAAAATATATTCTGCTCCCCACACTTGCTTAAATTTTTCGGCATAAATTCTCAATTCATGGCGGAGTTTTTTCTGATCAGGTGCAGATAATCTTTGGATTCTGCTATATTTATCAAATAGGTAATCAACGATTTTTTCATCAACTTGATCACCACCTACTCTGGTGCGAGAACCAATGGAAATATCATCAATAATAAATTGGGAAATATCGTTATTCCATTCAACTTTATGTAGTGAAGTATCTAATGTTCCACCACCTAAGTCATAAACAAGAATATTTAAAGAGCGACTGGTATCTAAATTAGGAAAAATTTCTCCATTAGTGAATTTGTGCAAAAAATCATATAAAGCTGCTTTTGGTTCTGCTAACAAGACAATATCATCTTCTTTCCAACCAGCTAATTTAGCTGCTTCTCTTGTTGCTTTTATGGCATCAGGTTCATAAGATGCAGGATGAGTAATCACTATACCTCCTCCCACATCAACTTGTTGGTTAATTAACTGCTGACGACAGAATTTTAAAACTTCACCGGCTGCTTTTTCCGGTTTAATCTTCCCAATAGTCAATTCATATTCAAAAGTTTCACCATCTTTGAGAGTACCAATATCATGTTTCCAAGCTAGAATCGTTTGATCTCTAAAAGCATAGTATTGACTACGCACGTGCTTCCCAATTTCTGACTTATCTAATTGAGAGAAGCGCACAGAAGAAGGAATTAATTCTGTATTTTGTAACCCTCCCATCTCATTTTTTACAGGAATACTAATAGCGTTAGCAGCCAATTTTTGTTGTGGTGTTTGTCTTGCTTGTGCTATCACTGTATTGGTAGTTCCTAAATCAATACCTAAATAGGTAGGACGCAGAACATTTGTGAGAAATTCAATATGATCTGCTGTTTCTCTTAGTCTATTTCCTATGTGGTTATTACCAATAGCTACAGTTTTAATTCCTTTCTTTTTAAGCTGTGCAAATAAATTTGCATAATCATTATCATTACTAACTACAGCAATGATTTTAATACCTAGCTGAGAATTATCAATTAATTCTTTTGCAGTGCGAAAAATTAAATTATCAACTTCCTGACGAACAATATCAACTCCAGGAGTTAATTCAAACCTGTATTCTAATGCGCGTAATTTACTACCATAAATTGCACGCACAGATGGAGTGTTGGAAAATGCTCGACGTTCCTTTATATTGCCATACTGTCTACAAATATCTTCTATTTCTTGAAGTTCGGGTTTGATATTATCAAGATCAAGTAAAATTGCTACATTGTCAGTCATCTTTGATTCTCCCCTGATTTTGTGTGTAATTTGGTGATTTGAAATCTGTACGGGTTTACCAATGTTAATTGGTGACACATTCAGCTACAAATGGCTTATCTGTTAGTTGCCATAACCGCCATAAAATTAATTTCATGGCTAATAGCCAAAGTTTACTAAAGTAAACTAGAGATTTTTGATTATTAGTCATCTTGAGATGACTTTTGCTATGAGACTGGGAATTAATTCCCAGTCGGGTTATCGGTTCTAGCCGAATTTGATAACAATGATCTTTTTACCCCTCCTGATTTATGAACTCTTACATTTAATTTATTTATCGCTATTTAACTCTCTTACTTTTGCAGGTGTAATCACTATTTCTCCTACCTTCCATCCTTGTTGAATACACTCTACTTGTTTAATTTCCTGTTCATTTGCAAATGCCTTTCCTTCCATATAGGCATATTCTGAAAGTTGATTTTGAGATAGTTCTAATTTACCTTTCAATGATTTGGGGTAAGGTTCTATTCCCAACTCATTAAATGTTTTCATCAGGTTACGCAGGATAATAAATAGGCTCAAAGCTTGTTCACAAGAAAGTTCTGGTTCTCCCGTTTCTTCTATTTGCAATTCTAGTAAACTAATCATCTGCTGTATTTGATTTAAAGCTGGTTGTCTGCCATTTTGCAGAGAATGAGCAATTTCAATTACAGATTCTTGACTTGCTTGGTTACGAGTTTTTTCTAACTGCTGTTCTAGTTCTAATTTTTCTCGTTCTAAAATATTAATTTGAGTTCTCAAGTCTCTCTCAATTTGATCCTTCTCTTGATCCTTAGATTGAGCATAGTCATCTTTTATGTCAGCACGAGTTAATCGAAAACGCCTCATCAAAGCCATGCTAAACTCTTCAAGTTTAAAGTTTGAACCTGCGGCAATTATTTCCTGAAAAGCTTTTGATGCTGCAAACATGATTTTAGCATCTTCAGGAACTAATTCTGGAAGTTGGGCAATAATGAAATAAGTTTTATATTGATTGTTATGAAAGTAATCTATGGTTTCATTCAGTTGAGTCTTGCGATTAATTCTCTCAGCATCTATCTTGCCATCTACAAATCCATATTTATCGTGATTAATTATAACTCTAATAGCTGTCTGGGATGCTTGATAAACTTCCTGCGGTGTGAGTCTTTTATATCTGGAAATCTCCTGATAAAATTCATCTGCTTCCGCTTTTTCTGATTGGGGAATTATGCTTAATATTTCCACCCAAGATTCTTGATGATGTTCGTTAAGGATGCGAATAGCATTTTGGATAATTTTTGCCCTTTTTTCCAGTTCTTCCTGGGGACGAGGGGTAAAATATTTATAGGAGTCTTCTATAAATAATAAAAATTGTCCCCAAGGATTTTTTTCTATAATTTCTAAATCAAATGCTTCTTTTAAAGAGAGAAAATTGGTTTGATTTTCTTTTTTCTGTAGACGAGGACGAGCTAGTACAGAATCTTTCTGAGGCTTGATGATTGGTTTGAGAGTGTGGTTATCCATCAAATTTACCATCCATTTAACTGCTTGATATAATAAATAATATGTCATCTAACATAATAATTGCATCCAAGCGTAGTTGTAAAGGTTTTACCTGTTTATTTTTCCTAAATTTTGTTGCTACAGGACTTTTTAGCACAGGAAAGCGATACTTTTCGCCATTATAGACATTATCTTTGTTAGGAATTAAGGTTTTAGAAAGGATGTAACCCACCTTCCGCACCCCCTGGTGTCACAATCGGTAATTTCGGATTTTTGAATACCTTAGAGGATAACTTTTATACAAAAACTGGGAAATTTCAGATAGCGAACTGCTTGCAGCAGCGCTTCGCTATCGCAAATCCCAAATCCCCAAACGACCAATTTTCGTTGTGTGACAGTTTAGGGTGCGGAATGTGGGATGTAATATTAAGTCCTGACGATTATAAATCTCGGCTACACAGACAAAACCCACTTTAATCATGAAACTCTTGTAGAGCGGGCATCTTGCCCGCTACATAAGTACCTCATTAGAGCGAAATCTGCTGTAAGCATCGTCATACATATCATCAGCCAAAAAAACCAACTCCATAACCAGCAATTATGTCATCACGAAACCTCTACCTTTTCTAAATCTACACCCAGTCCTTGATCTAATTCTGGTAAGTTTTTACCCAAAATCAGAACAGATACCATCATTAATAAACTCGTCACCATAATTACACTGGTCACATTCGGATCATCAAAATTACTCGTACCTATTAACAATGCTGCGGCAAAATTGCGTTGTGCAGTTCCTACTCCTAGAACTCTTTGAGTATCAATACCAGGACCACCCAAAAGATAACCCACAGTAAAAGAGAATATAATAAAAATAGCACAAATAAAGATCACACCATTTGTCAATAAAATAATAATTTCATGGAAATGTACAATCAACCTCACTCCTAAACCTAAAAGCAATCCAAAATTAGATATCTTGAAGATAATAGTTTGCAAACCAAGAGCTATATCTTCCGATTTGTTCTTAATTAATAACCCAATTACCAAAGGTATGATCATCATCACTATTAAAGGTTTAGCAATATCCCAAGAGTTGACTTCTACACCTTCTAAAACTAATGGTAATACAATCGGCATATAAAAAACAGTACCGAACATTAACATCATCATCAACCCTGTAGCAAAAGCTAAATCCCCCTTAACTATTTGGGCAAGTTTAGGTAATGCTGGCGGACCAGATGCTAATGCCATAATTATCAAACCATCTTTCACAGGTTCATTAACAGGTATTACTTGCAGCAGCAAATATACAAAAAGTGGCACTAAAACAAAATTTGTTAATAGCGACAAAACAACCAAACGAATATTACGAAGAGGTTGCCAAATCTGTTGAACAGTTAACTTTAAACCTGTACCAAACATAGTGGCAACAACAAAAGCCAGAAATGCAATTTTGTCAAGAATGGGGATAATTTCATTCATAAATTTCTTATTTCGCGCCAACAGGCAAAGAAGAAGAGAATATTCAATATGATTCTGTTAAGCCTCAAAATCTTTGTTAAAACGAACCACAGAGGCACAGAGGACACAGAGAGAAGAAAATAATTGAGTATGATTTTTAAAATATACTCTGTCTTGCTCTCTGCGCCTCTGCGTGAGACAAAAATTACTTCAAATTCAAAGTAACTTTCTGTAAATTACCTGTGAACGCAAACGGTACTTGATAGGTTTCCACAATCGGAGTACCTGTATCTCGACCAACATCAAAAGTTTCATTTAAAGCCAAACGGTAGGGTAAAGTTTTGGCAATTCGACCTTCAGCTACCTGTTGATCATTAATGAATAACTTCCCATTTCCACCAGCACCAACTTTACCACCGTCATAATCAAAATTAAATTTGATTGTTGATTGACCTGGGGCTAATTTTTCAGGAGATTGAATAATATAGCGTTCTGAATTAACAAAGTTGTAAACGTAAGTTGGTTTACTATCTTCGAGGAAAAATCCCCAACCAGCAAAACGTCCACCTTGGGTTAATAGAACACCTTCTGCACCACTTTCTGGAATTTCCACATCAGCCGTAATGCTAAAAGATCTATTTTTCAGACTTGGGGCGCTACCTTCGGGAATACTAACTGCACCAGAATAGTAAGTAAAAGTTGTGCGTCCTGCGGCTGGGGAAGGACGACTTTGGACATCAAAACGTTCAGAAAGGCGATCATCTAATGGTAAAACTTTGTGTTTACGCGCTTCTGATAAAAATAACTTTTGCAGTTTTTCCAGTTTTTCTGGATTTTCAGATGCTAAGTTATTCGCTTCGCTGAAATCTTCCTCAATGTTATTAGGACTTACGCATTGACAGGAAATACCAAATAGGGGGTATGACTTTCAGGGATTTAAACCCGATTTTTCGATGATTTTTTAGCGATCGCTATTTATCTAAGTAGGTCGGCGGAAAAGTTTATAACTATGTAACGAAAAGTTAAGAAGAAGTATGTTCGTTAAATTTAATACGTTCTGTACTGTATTGTCCTTTTTCTCCCCTGGCTTTAACCCCATTCATTACG
>Ga0208858_1000131_pt1 | contig 17334 bp, 14 predicted proteins | sample LakMenEpi16Nov12_FD_150704 | JGI IMG/M metagenome (GOLD analysis project Ga0208858, IMG submission 150704) | Freshwater microbial communities from Lake Mendota, WI - 16NOV2012 deep hole epilimnion (SPAdes) | ecosystem: Environmental > Aquatic > Freshwater > Lake > Epilimnion/Euphotic zone ...
CGCTGCTGGATACTACCGATAGAACGGTGTATAGGTACTTAGACTTGGTCAAAGAATGTGGTTTTGATTTGCAACGCGATAAAATTAACCGCTTTTTTATTGTCAATGATCGTTCGAATGGTGTACGCTTTACGCCTGAAGAAGCCGATTACCTCAAACAGTTGGTTTTGACCAACGGTAAAAAGAGCAAGCTGAAGGATGCTGTACTCAGTAAAATCTATCTTTCTTCGGATGCTACGATAGTGGCTGGACATTTAATTAATGCTAAGAATGGAAAAATTGTTGAGAAGCTTTCCACCGCCATTGCCAACAAGGAACAGGTTGTTTTGAAAAAGTACCAATCGATTAATTCTGAATCGATTTCAGATAGAGTAGTGGAGCCTTTTGGTTTTACAGATAATTATTGCACGGTGATGGCATTCGAACCGGCATCGCTCAAAAATAAAACCTACAACATCGATCGAATTACCTCGGTTGAATTTAATAATCAAAATTGCCTTTTTGAAAGTGACTACGAACAACAAATTCCAGATGCCTTTGGCTTTGCTTTTTCAGGTGAGAAGCATCCCGTAAATTTAGCACTTCCTCTCAAACAGTATTTACTTCTCAAAAACGATTTCCCAATGACTACCCCACACTTCAAATTCAATGCTAAAACAGAGCTGTATGAACTCAATATTGAAGTCAATGATTTGGCGCCAGTTGAGCGGTTTTTGAGGGGGATGGGTGAGGTGAACACCTACTAAATTGGTTAGATATAGATAAATAGAATTTAACATTCCAAAAATGTCTAATCTTTCGACAATTTGTTTTTTCGTAACTTCGTAATTCATGCCTTATTTGTATTATGGCGGTTAGTATCAATTTACAAGCAACCCTAAAGAAAAACCAGCAACTTAGAAATCGAAAAAATATGAAGGAAAGCGAAGAAATAATACAGGCACTTTTGAAATTCAGAAACGAAAGAGATTGGGAGCAATTTCATAATCCAAAAGATTTGGCTTTGGCTATTAGCATTGAATCTGCTGAACTTTTAGAATTATTTCTCTGGAAGAAAGCAGATGAAGCAAATAGTGATAAAGTGAAAGAGGAGCTTGCCGACATTTTTTCATTTGCGTTTTTGCTTGCTGAAAAATATGGATTCGATGTTAAGGAAATTGTATTAGACAAAATCAAAACAAACGGCGAGAAATATCCCATTGACAAATCAAAAGGTTCAGCAAAAAAATATAATGAACTATGAATTCGTCATTCGATTTATCTATTGAAGTTTCCGAACAATACGATTTCAGCAAAGAATCATTAAATCGAATTGAACAAAATACTTGGGTTAAAAACCAATGGCCACTTGTTTATTTTATTCAAAATGATTCAATAAAATTAGCCTATGTGGGCGAATCTACAAATGCATCAAGCCGCATAAAAAATCACTTGGCAAATCCTGAAAGATGCAAGCTTGACAAAATATCGATTATTGGGTCTGATAAATTCAATAAATCTGCGACTTTAGATATTGAGTCGAATTTAATTCAATATATAACAGCAGAAGGAACATACAAACTACAAAACGGTAATTATGGATTAATCAATCATAGATACTACCAGCAAGACATCTATAAAAATCTGTTTAAAGAAGTTTGGAGCAAACTAATTGAAAAGAAAATTGTCACTAAGACTTTAACGGAAATTGAAAATTCGGAGTTATTTAAATATTCTCCATATAAATCACTAAATGAAGATCAATATAACTCAGTATTAGAAATATTAGAGGGCCTAACTTTGAAAAAATCAAATAGAGTTTTTATTAGCGGTAGTGCAGGGACGGGAAAAACAATTCTTGCAACATATTTGATGAAGCTTTTAACAACTGATATTGAAGCCATTCAACAAGACGAATTCAATGATGATGAGTTACGGGAGATTAATTACATAAAAGAATTTAGAAATAAATATCCAGATGCCAAAATTGGCTTAGTGGTGGCAATGACTTCTCTTAGAGAATCATTAGCAAATGTTTTCAGAAAAATTCCAAAGCTTAAAGCATCTATGGTAATAAATCCATCAGACACTTTTAGCTCACAGAAATATGATTTATTAATCGTTGATGAAGCTCACAGACTTAGACAATATAAAAATATTGGCTGGAGAGGAGCATTTAAAAAGAATAATCAAAAATTAAATTTAGATGACAATGGTACTGAGCTAGATTGGATACTTGCAAATAGCAAGAACCAAATTTTCTTTTATGACTCAGCTCAATCTGTGAAGCCTTCGGATGTTGATTCTTCAAATTTTAATGCTTTATTGGAGGAGAAAAACACGCTAAAGCTTGAGTTGAAGTCTCAAATGAGAGTAAAAGGTGGTAATAACTATATTCAATTTGTTGACGACGTACTAAATATTAATAGAACAATTCAATCTAAATATATAGAAGAATCATATGATCTAGTTTTATTTGAATCATTTAAAGATTTGTATACCGAATTATTAAAAAAAGAAGAACGCTATCACCTGTGCAGATTAGTTTCAGGCTATTCATGGGAATGGCAATCTGACCCCAAAAAAAAGAACCCGACTCCAGACGCAATAGATATAGAAATTGAAGGCTTACAATTTCAATGGAATCAAACCGATAAAGATTGGATTAACAATCCAAAAGACATCAATAATCCTTTGAGTGAAATTGGTTGCATTCATACTGTCCAAGGGTATGATTTAAACTTTACTGGGGTCATTTTCGGAAAAGAAATAAATTACAACCCTACTACAAATAAGATAGAAATTGATTCAAGTAACTATTTTGATAAATATGGAAGAATCGGAACAAATGAAGAAGAACTAAAAAGCTATATTATTAATATTTACAAGACGATAATGTATCGTGGAATAAAAGGAACTTTTATATACGCTTACAACAAAGAGCTGAGAAAGTATTTACAAAATCACATCGAGACTTTCAAAAAAGAAATACCATTCAGAATTCTAAGGTTTGAAGAAGCAAAACCATACGTTAATTCAATTCCATTAGTTGATATATCAGTAGCAGCAGGCAATTTTAGCGATTTACAGCAACATTCAGAGTTGACTTGGATAGAACCGCCATTTAATATTTCAGTTAAAAAGGGCTATTTTATTTGTAAGGTTATTGGTGAATCTATGAATAAAAAAATACCTAATGGTTCGTATTGTCTATTCAAACAAGATGAAGGAGGCACAAGAAACGGAAGAATTGTTTTAGTTGAATCTACAAATATTCATGACTCAGAATTTGGTTCTGGTTACACAGTTAAAGAATATCAAAGTAAATGGAGTAATTCCAATGAAGAACGCAAACATGAATCAATAATATTAAAGCCTTTATCTATAGATCCTAATTATTCAGAAATTGAATTAGCTGACGATGAATTGAATAATTTTAGAGTAGTTGGAATCTTCGAAAAAGTTATAGAATAAATGCCAAAACAACCCCCAAACTCAAGATGTCAACTTTTCCATTACCTTTGAATAACAATTTTTTATATGCGAAACCTGCTGTTTTTTATCGGAGTAATCTCCTTCTTAAGTGCTTGTAATTTAAGTGATAAGCCAAAAGAAAATCAAGTTGAAGCGCCAAAGATGGCGGATACTTCCGCCCAAATCGAAACCCAAGCAACCATGCCCACAGGTTTAAGCTTCACAAAGTTTACGCTAAAGTCCGAAAATTGCGACCTGCCTATTTCTGACGGCATGGAAATCGATGAGGATTGGTGCAATACGCGTGAAATTGATGGCTTGAAGGTTTCCATGAAGGACGCTGAGGTAGCCCAGAAAATCAATGTTTTGATTGAAAAAGTAATTACAGCAGGTCCGATGTGGTCTGCCCCAGGCACAGGAAAGGAAAAATCACTTAAGGAGTTTATGGCTGACATTAAAAACACAAGCAATGAGGACGGGGATATAGATTACATGCAAGATTCTTATACTTGCAGATTGGCAGATTCCTCTAACACCTTCCTATCGATGTATATCTTTTCTGAGTATTATGGTTTCGGTGCAGCGCATGGACAGCATGGCATTTCAGTGATCAACATTGACCTAAAAACAGGGAATCAACTTAAGTTGAAAGATGTATTGGTTGACAATTACAAATCTGCATTGAAAGCATTGGGAAAGCGAAAGTTTTTGGAGCAAAATGGAAACGACGAAGGGTGGTTTTTAGAAGACGGCCAACCTTTTGAATTGCCAGATGTATTTTCCATCACTCGAAAAGGAATTACGTTTACTTACCAAGTTTATGAAATCGGTCCCTACGCTGCTGGCGCTCCAGAAGTGTTCCTTAGCATCAAAGACCTGGGCTCCTTGCTCAAAGTAAATCCGTATTTGAAATAACTTGATGGCATTCTTGATTTTTAAATCTGGCAGTCATCATTAGTTCCTACTGCTGAATACCCCTAGTCACGTTTCTCAGGAAGTTCATAGTTGATTTTTAACAAATCAATCACCAAATTAATCTGATCTTTTAATTCGGGCCGATTTTCGGACAAGGAGTTTTTTAAGGCATCCCAACTTTTTTCGATTTCTAAATCTGCTCTTAATTCTGCTGCTTTTCGTATGGCTTCTGTTCCTTCTCGCATCGCAGCCTCCGCTTTATCATTTTTCCAATCTTCGCTCATAATTCAAGTGTTAATAGTTATGGTTTTTTTGTTCATTCTATATTCGTTTCCTATACTTCTTCGTAATCGTCAAATTCGTCGTCTTTTTTATTTTTTATACGCGATTTCACATCAATCAATGGTCCTCCATTAAGTATGTAAGTAATGGCTCCAATCATTTTAAAAATCATACTCAACAAGAAAAGCACACCAATAAACTTAAAGATGTATCCAATAATGGCTGTTTCTTCAATATCGATAATGCTCGCATAAAACCATTCAGCAATGTTGTTTTTAGCATAATCAGCATTGAATGCCAAAAGAACAAAAGCAATTAAGGCCCCAATAATAAGGATGATTTCATTCCTGCGGTTAAAATTACTTGTTGCATTACTGTTATTTTTTTGTTTGCCAAAAAAAGATACTTGTATCATGGATTTACGTTCATCATTCTGCAAGCGACCAATTAAATAAATGCAAAAAATGGATAGGGTAGGAGCAATGTTTATAAACGTTATTTCGGTCTTTGTTTTGTTGAGGCAAAATAGGACTAATACATTCACTAAGAACAAGTATTTAGCGCTTTTAATAAGATAATATTCTATTTTATTTCGTTGGCTCCCAGCTGTGATTAAACGAATAAAAGCGTCAATAAAAAACCAAATAAATCCATAGATGGCGAAAAGCACGCCCAATCTAAAAAGTAAAGTAATTAATTCCATTTATTTTGGCGTAATGATAAATTCTAAATACTCTTTTGATGCCTCAGGATAGGTCTTTGGATCAAAATCTTTTCCAATGATGCGTCCCTCTGTTCTTCTGTTTAATTGATTTAGCTGTTCATACAGTGTGCTATTTTCTTTAAACGTATTAATATACTCCTCTGTTAACACGATTTTTTCTCCTGTTGCTGGGTTGCGCCAAGTAGCAGGTTCAAGTTCTCCTTTCCCAAGTGGGATAATTCTCCGAGGATCAACGTTTAATGCTTCTACTAAGTATTTATAACAGGCTCTTGCTCTGTTTACTGAAAGAATTTGATTGGGCTCATCATCTCCCCGTGAATCCGTATGGGAAATTAATTCAATCACAATCTCAGGGTAATCTTGTAGCAATTTTGCCACGTAAGCAAGTGAATCTGATGAATTTACCAAAGAATCATTGATGAATTTCCAACTATTAAATTCATATTGAACACCAGGAAAACGAATTATTTTTTTGTCTTCAAATATGGGTTCATTTATTTCCTGTAGCAAGCTTGCTTTTTGCCCACTAGCATCAATTACCGTAATGGTATACTTGCCTTTTGTTAATCCAGTAAGATCCTCTGTTACTTGACCATTTGACCATGTAATTTTAAATGGCGGTATACCACCAGTTATACTCACATCGATTTCCCCATCATACCCTTGAAATTCACTAACATCTTTACCTATTGAACCAATAACTAATTTAGGTGGGGCAATGCTTTTAGCAGAATAAAGATCACAATCTTTGCCATCTCGATTACTTGACCAGATGATTTTCTCACCAATCTTTATGAGGTAAGCATCAAATTTTGGCGAATTAATTTTTTTTCCAAGATTAACAGGCTTTGACCAACTTGTCCATTTCCCTTTTTTCACACTATAATAGATATCGGCATCCCCTTCTCCTTTAAAACCATTGCTGGAAAAATACAAGGTGTCGTTGCTTGGGCATAGAAAAGGGGAAATTTCAAATCCAGCCGAATTAATGGTGTTTCCCATGTGCTCTGGGCTATTCCATCCTTCGCTTGACCGGGTAGAAATATACAAGTCCTCTTCTCCCTCCGAGTCTGAACCTTCATAGGAAAAAATGAGAACATCTTCCTTTTGTGATAAAAAATAAGAAACGTATTTACCATCGATGTCTAAGTCAGGAATAGCAACTTTTATTGGATTGCCAATTACTGAATCCCTTAATGTTGATACTGCAATTCCTTTGCGTATATCTTTTTCTGAGGTGTAGCTTGAGAGCAAATATAAACGCGATTCCGTACTGTCTTTAATTACTGCAACTAGTGCATTGTTGAATTTATTATTCAACAACCCACCTATTGGTTTTGCACTTCCCCATGCTCCTAAATCAAGTCTACTCATCCAGATGTCTTGATCGTATATACCGCCAACATTTTTTATGTCGAGGGTTCTGACAAAATAAAGTGTTTGTCCATCAGGTGCTAAAATCGGATTGGTTTCTTCAGCAGAACTATTAAGCTGACCAGGCAATCTTATCGGATCAGTGAAATCGTAGATTTGAGCCATTATTTCAAGGCTAAAACAAATGAATAAGAAAGAGATCCAGTTCTTAAAAGGCATAACTAATCATTATTTCATGGCCACCATTGCTAAAATAATTTATTCGACTTGTCGCAAACTCCATCGAGTACCCAATTTTTAATTCATCACTGACCTCCATTCCTACCATTATTCCTGTTGACGCTCCCAAATGGTAATTCACCCCTGCCCAAAAAATATAGTTAATGGTGGCCAAGGCACTAAATTCATACGATAATTGACTCGGTGTCATTTTTTTAATCAGTACCGCAGGTTGAATATCAAGTCCATTGGCAATTGAGAAATTATAACCTGCCATGGCATTCCAATGGATTCGTTGATCAAAATTGACGGAAGAATTACCAATGGTGAGAAAGTTTCTTGGGACTTGTTTTGCTGCAAGTGATATAAAAAAATCACTGTTGTTAAGCGTTAGGCCTGCTCCGCCATCTATATTGAGTTGATTTATTTTTCCTTGTGAAAAAGCATCGTATTCTAAATCGCCCCCAAGGTAAGGTAACATTGGATCATTTACATTTAACACCACTGCTCTGGCAGGATTAAAGGAATGGTTGTTCAAACCCAAACTTAGCCCAATAGTGGCTTTCCATTTCGTATTCAATGGTATCGATAAGGCGTAATTTGCTGCAAATTTTGTTGCTTGAAAAGCACCGTATTGATCTGACAGGATTTCTCCTCCAACAAAATGCACTAACTTGATGTTTCTTTTTTTCTCAATGGGCAAAATTTCTTGCCCTATTCGGCTCGCAGGATTAAAAATTACTTTTTGTTTTTTTCGAATCTTCGTTTGTCCAAATAAGGCTATTGTTTTTGGTTCTAATCCAAAGCCTAGCATTTGCCAACGCCCCACCAATGAAACAAAGCTTTGGTTATTAATTGCCATGGAAGCGGGATTGTACAAGGATTTATTTAAAAGAAATTGCCTGTATTGAGGTAATTGTTGGCTCGTTGCTATACTTGTTAGCATTACCGTTAAACACATTAAGAGTATTTTCAAACGACTCATTTTAATCGAATTATTGATACGGTACCATTAATAGGTTCACTTGATTTATCTTTCGCTAATTCTATGATATAGTAGTAAGATCCAACGGGAAGAGTTTCCCCTTTGTACGTCCCATCCCATTCATTATTGCTGTATTTTCCTTCAAGTGATTCAAACAGTAACTCGCCCCATCGGTTAAAAATCCTCACGCTGTTTGTCGGGTACTTACTGTCCAAACCGACAATTTCCCACCGATCATTCTTGTTATCATTGTTTGGAGTAAAGGCAGTTGGGATAACAAATCCACAGGGTACTATCGAAACGGATAATATTGCATAGGGTCCCTCGCAGCCATTAACTTCTTGTGTCACATAAAATACTGCTGATGTATCACTCGATGGAAAAAACTCGTCGTCGCTGAATAAATAGTTGCTTAAAGCAGCATCGCTATACCAATTAACGGCGCCTAATGGGTTGAAATTGCTCACTTGAATGCTAGTTGTTGATTCATTTTCGCAAAGCGAGGTGTCGCCTATAAACAGTGGTATTTGCGGTCCATCTAGGACTGAAATAGTTTGACTACCAACCATTATATTTGAACAATATAAATCTTGAATAGAATCCAACACGTATGTCCCAATGGAATTTCCAATAGAAATCGGCAAGGAGCTTACACCAAGCACACTTTGTGGAATTCCATTCAATGAATAATAAACATTCCAGTTTGGGGTACCACTCACGAGTAGTGCTAATGGATTGAATTCTTGCCCAGCACAATAATAATCACCGCCTGTTAATTGAATGAGATTCGGACGTGCACGAACAGTGATTAGTGCAGTATCCTGCACATTTTGATTGCAAAGTATTTTGGAATAAATGATTTGATATGTGCCAGGTGTGGCATTGCCAAGAACAATATTCCCAGTTAATGGATCTACATTTAACCCAGCAGGTGTAACATTAAAAGTGCCGTTTGCAGGGAAGTTTGGATTTAGGACAGGAGCGATATTGTTTCCGCCAACGCAAGCATTTGCGGGGTATGACAAGCCTAAATTAGCACTGTTTGTTGTCATTTGTACAGATGAAGTTATGCTGCACGATTTTAAGGTGCTAAAGCTTAAATCATCGAGGGCAAAATCATTCCCAATAGCGGAGGTTTCTAGATCGGTAAGTGCAATTGTGATGGAGGAATCATTCCCGGAAAACCAAGAATAACTGTATTCTTCCCAAATGCACGTAGCAGTAGATAAGGTATCTATTCCTGTTGAAATTCCGTTTAATGAGACACTAATTTGGGCTGGATTACTTGCTGTTACACTTTGTGCAAAATAGGAAAACGTATAATTTTTATTTTTTTCAACCGCAATTGTCTGCTTCCAAAAAGGATTATTGCCACTTACAGCCCCATCAAGGACCATCATTTTACCGATACCATTACCATAGGTATGGTCTACGCAGGGGCTAAAGATTGAATCCCAAAAGGAAGCATTAACGGTTATGCCGTAAGCTGCTTGTATTCCGTTTGTATTGCTTGGAAATAATGATGTGTAGCCGGAATAAAAACCGATGTTTCCATCTTCAAATGTTCCGTTATAAAGTAAGTTAGTATTTAGGTCGTTCGTCGCAACGGTATAGATGGTATTGAGCACTGGAGAAACAATGACACTAGGGTTAAATGCAATTAAGGTTGGATCCACCGGAATGGCTGACCAATTATAATTTCCATTGCCACCGCTTACAGAAATCTGAAGGTTACTATTCGGACAAACGCTCGTATCACTTGGGGAGACACTAAGGAATGTTCCCGGGACTATAATTATTCCATTCGCTGAAACAACAGTACCTAAGGCATCTGTTACTGAAACATCATAGTTGCCTGCCCCTAATCCATAAAAAACACCAGAATTATTATTGGCAGTAAAAGTACCATTGTCCAATACATATTGATAAGGAGCTTGTCCGCCTTGTACATAAACCGAAATTAATGCACTAGTGGAATCACTGCAATTGGAACCAGTAGTAGAAAAGGTAATTGAATTTTGCGACAAAACGACGTGGCCTACACAACACGAATAGGATATAATTAGTAATATCAGCCCTCTTTTTAACACTACTCAAAAGTAGAAAATAATGTCACATTACTTCTTAAAAATAGGATTTATATTTAAGCAAATGAATGTTGAAAACTACTCCATGCAGGAGCAAGGAGGATCCATTTTTACCTGAACATGTGGTAAACTTGTTAAAATAAATTTATGAAAGCTCGGACCATACATAACGCCTTGTAGGTCAAGTTTTTCTAGTTCCTTTAATTGCTGTAGCCCCGTCCCAATATCGGCAATGGGATTATCATATAAATCGATTTCCTTCAGTAATGACAAATATTGTATTTCATTTTGGATACTCGTTATGTCGTTTTTTGAGGCAAATAAATAGCGTAATTGATTTAATTTGAAAAGAATAGATGGTAAGGCTTCAAATTTATTGGATGAAATATTGATGCTTTCTAATTGGGTGAATAGCGATAAACTATCGCCGAGTGATGAAAGTTTGTTTTTGGAAAGGTTGAGTGTTTTTAAGGAGCGAAAACGGAAAAGTTCCGTAGGAAGATCACTTAATTTTTTTCGACTTAAATCTATGCTGTAAACACTGTCAGGGCTAACAAGCAGCGCTTCATCAAGGGAGTAAATCCGCATAGTTTCCTGCTGCGAAAAGCCATATGAACTAAGGCAAAGAAAAATAATTCCGAACAACGATTTCATCTTGCTGTAATTGCGTGGTTAAGGCTTGTAAATTGTCAAACTTAAGCTCAGGTCGAATTTTACTATAAAGTTGTATACTAAGCTCATTATCGTAAATATCGGAATTAAAATCAAAAAGATGCACTTCTAATTTGATACTAGCGGAATCTTCAACCGTGGGATTCGTTCCAATATTTAGCATTCCATGTAGCGTTTGTCCTTGTAACACTGCCTTTACGGCATAAACGCCGAGTTGTGGGATCAATTTATTGGTGTCAGTTAAGGAAATATTTGCTGTTGGGAATCCGATTTTTCGACCAAGTTTTTTACCTGAAACAACCACACCGTTCAATTCGTAAGGATAGCCTAAATAGGCATTAGCGATTTCAATAGTTCCAGCAAGTAAGGCACTTCGAATTTTTGTTGAACTAATTTTAATGGCATCGATTTCCTTCGCTGGGATTTCAATGATTTCAAAGTCGAATTTTTTTGCATTTGCTTGCAAAAACGCAAGATTTCCCTCTCTGTTATTTCCGAAATGATGATCATATCCAATCACTAAAGTATGACAGTTTAATTTATCTTTAATGATACTTTGTACGAATTCTACAGCGGTTAATTTAGAGAATTCACTGGTAAACGGAATAATCACTAAATGATCAAGACCAAGTTCTTCGAGTTTGTTTATTTTCTCGGCTTGGTTTTGAAGAAGTTTTAGGGGCTCATTACTGTTGATAATGCTTCTCGGATGAGGATAAAAGGTGATTAACACACTTTCTCCATTAATTTTTTTCGCTGCTAGAATTAATTGCTTAATTATTTTTTGGTGGCCGAGGTGCATCCCGTCAAATGTTCCAATCGTAACAATTGGTTTTTGACAATCTATGGGTTTATCTATGCCGTTAAAGACCTTCACTTTTTTTTCATGCAAAAATACACAAATGAAAAGATAATTATACCTAGTATTTCATGGATTAAAACTTACGTTTATCTTCGTACCTAAAATCGATATCTTTTCAGCTTATGTCAAAACAAAAATTAACAACCATTCTGCTACTCTTTCTCGTAAATATTCATGTCGCCTTAGCGGATGAGGGCATGCTAATTCCTTCTTTAATTGCCGCCTTTGAGTCGGATATGAAGGCGAAAGGAATGAAATTGAGCGCAGACGAAATTTATAGTGTTAATCATTCTAGTTTAAAGGATGCTATTTTTCAATTTGGAGGCGGTTGTACGGCGGAATTAGTTTCTAGTAAAGGCCTGCTCTTGACGAATCACCATTGTGGCTATTCTCAAATTCAATCCCATTCATCACTTGAAAATGATTACTTAAGAAATGGTTATTGGGCGCAAAATCAAAGTCAAGAATTGAAAAATCCTGGTCTAACTGCCTCGCGAATTGTTAGAATAGAAGACGTTACCAATGCTATATTAAGCGGAGTAAGTTCTAGAGCGGACAAGGCATCGATGGAAGCAATTATGAAAAAAATTGCAGCTGCTGCAGTGGCAGGAACCCATTACGTCGCAGAGGTTAAAGCATTTGATTACGGCAATGCCTATTATCTGATGGTAAAAGAAGAGTTCTTGGATGTCCGATTTGTTGGTACACCGCCAAATTCAATCGGAAAATTTGGTGGGGATACAGATAATTGGGTGTGGCCTAGACACACAGGTGATTTTTCTGTCTTCCGAATTTATGTAGGTGAAAATAACCAGCCTGCACCATTTAGTGAAACAAATGTGCCTTATTCGCCACTACATTATTTGCCAATTTCAATGAAAGATAGGCATGTGGGCGATTTTACCCTCGTTTATGGTTTTCCAGGAACGACAGAACAACACGTGGTTTCTTCGTATTTAAAATTTATAATCGAAAAAGAACGCCCAGCTCGGATTCATATGAGGGATCTATCATTGGGAGTAATAGATAAAGGGATGCGTAGCTCTGATTTAATCCGAATACAATATTCGGCCAAACAAGCAAGTATCGCAAATGCATGGAAGAAATGGATCGGTCAAATTGAAGGCTTGCAAAATTTGGATGGCGTGAGCATAAAAATTCAACGAGAAAAAGAATATACGGATAGAGCACTATCTAATCCAGCATGGTCAGGGAAATATGGCACTATTATTCAACAAATGAATGATCTTGTTGCTAATCAAAGTGATTTTGAATTCAAGTATGCAATGGGAATTGAATACCTTTCGGTTGGACCAGAGTATTTTAAACTAGCACGATCCCTTAATGACCTAATCACTAATTATAAAAAATACAACGATAGTGGGGAACTTCCTTCGGTTATTGCAAAACTTAAAGCTAGCGGAGAAGGGTTTTTTAAAAATTTTAATTCGGAGATAGACAAAGAAATTTTCAATTTGCTCACGAAAGCGTATTTCACATCAATTTATCCCGGAAATGCGCAACAAGTCGATTTGGAAATTGATAAGTTGACAAATACAATTTACAGCAAGTCTATTTTTACAAATCAAAAAAGATTCCAGGATTTTTTAAGCTCATTTAATTCAAAGAGCTTGGCGAAATTGCAAAAAGACCCCGGTTTCTTTCATTATAACAAGGAAATCAATGCCTTTCGTAATGAGGTGGTTCCCGGTTATAATGCCTTTAGCTCGAGTATGACCGCATTACTTCAAGTGTATGTTGAAGGAAGAAAATTAATGTATCCTGAACTAAAGCATTGGCCTGATGCGAATAGCACCTTAAGAATTACTTATGGCCAATTGGAAGGGTCTTCACCTACCGATGGCATGATGTATACCGAACATACCACCCTGGATGGTATAATTGCAAAGTATAATACTGGAAATCCTGATTTTGAATTATTGCCAAGAATGTTGGATCTACACAAGGAAAAAAAATATGGTGAATATGCCCAAGATGGCGAATTATGGGTCTGTTTTACTGGATCTAATCATACCACTGGTGGAAATTCAGGGTCGCCTGTTATTGATGCCGAAGGAAATTTGATGGGATTGAATTTTGATAGAACTTGGGAAAGTACCATGAGCGATTATATGTTTGACGCTGCACGATGTAGAAATGTAGTGGTTGATATTCGATATGTTTTATGGGTAATTGATCTGTATTCAAATGCAAAATACTTGGTCGATGAAATGACAATTATTCGCTAATTAATAACAATTTTAAGCGTCGATTTAATTAATGTATATTTGTCCGATTTTTATAATTGAGAAACACATTTTTATGAAAAAAACACTTTTGGTTTTCGCTATAATTTTTCTTTGTAATGCTATATCTGCCCAAGTATCAAAGGAAATTAAGGGTAGTTTGATCGATATGAAAACCAAAGGTGAAGCCGAAAAGGTTGAAGTGCAGTTACTGTCCCTACAAACAGGGAAAAGTTGGACAACTTCTACTAACGATAAGGGCGAATTTCTTTTTAAGAATATACCCCTCGGCAAATTGCAAATTAAGATAATCGACAGCGATTACAGCTATGAAAAATTTGCCTTCGAAACCGACTCCAATCACCTGAAAAAATATCACTTTTCCCAACCTTTTGGTGTAAGACTTAAAGTTTCTTGGCTTTTCAATTGGGGAGATAGAACGGTTGTTGTAAAAGGTAAAACGATCATTAAAGAACATTACTGGTCTCATCTTACGGCTAAGATAATCCTAGTTCTTTATGGTTTCTGCTTATTTTTAATATTTTACTACAGTGTGGTTCAAGTTTCATTGGCCGCAGCGTATGTTAGAAGTCGTAAAAAACGAGCCTTAGAAATCGCCCCAATATTTGATGTTACAAATGCGCCAAAGGTTACGGTGCAACTGCCAATGTATAACGAAATGTATGTTGCTGAGCGGATAATTGAGAAAACAGCAGAATTAGATTACCCTCGGGATAAATTTCAAATTCAAGTATTGGATGACTCTACCGATGAAACGAAGGAATTCATTGCTAATAAAGTTAAAGAATTAGCAGCAAAAGGGATTGATATTATTCACATTCATCGAACCGATAGAACAGGTTACAAGGCGGGAGCGCTGGATTCAGCTATGGATAAGGTAAGTGGAGAATTTATAGCAATTTTTGATGCTGATTTTGTTCCTGATACTGATTTTTTACTAAAAACGATACCGTATTTTCAAGATGAAAAAATTGGAGTTGTGCAAACTAGATGGGGCCACTTAAATAAAACCTATTCCATGTTAACCGAGCTTCAAGCCTTTGGATTAAATGGCCATTTTGCCATTGAGCAAGGTGGAAGAAGTGTAAATGGGCATTATATTAATTTTAATGGTACGGCTGGTATTTGGAGGAAATCGTGTATCGCAGATGCCGGAGGTTGGGAGCACGATACCATTACCGAAGACTTAGATTTAAGTTACCGTGCTCAAATGAAAGGTTGGCAGTTTAAGTATTTAGAAGATGTTATTTCTCCTGCCGAACTTCCGATAACAATGTCAGCGCTTAAAAGTCAACAACATCGATGGATGAAAGGAGGGGCAGAAGTTTTTATGAAAATGTGGAAACGCTTAGTTAAAAATCCTAATGTTCGTTTTACTGATAAAATTCATGGTTTAGCGCACTTATTTAATTCAACGGTCTTTGTCTTTATTTTATTTCTTTCCGTGTTAAGTTTATTTGTTTTACACATAAAAGACAGTTTCTCTGATCTTAATTTCGTTATTCAATTCGGATCTTTTTTTATCATAAGCACCATATTCTTGGCCTATTATTATTGGTCTTCTTATCGAGATAAAAAAGGAAAAACGGGATCGGATATCGTGCGATTTACTGCTCGATTTTTTCAGTTTTTAACCGTTTCTATGGCACTTTCTCTTAGTAATGCTGTTGCTGTGATTGAGGGATATTTAGGTATTAAAAGCTCTTTTGTTAGAACACCTAAGTTTAATGTGTCAAAAAAAGAAGAATTTCAAGGAAATAAATACGATAAAAAAAGCCTTTCAATTACCAATATTATGGAGGGTATTCTTATGGTTGTTTTTGGATTTACTGCCATTAACCGAGCCTTATATGGCGATTTTGGCATGGTGCCCTTCCACTTAATGTTAACAATAGGTTATGGGGTTATTTTCTTTTCTACGCTAAAGGAGCGTAGAATTTAGCAGACAATTATTTCTTTTCTAGTGTGATGGTCAAGGATCCGAATTGATAGGCTGACTTTATCTTTTCAAATTGTATAGAAACCTTAAACTTGTCATTTTTTAAGGCATATTGGCCCATGCAAAAAACACTTTCTTCGCTTTCTTTTCCCTTAAAGGAGTAAGAAAATGTACCCCCTGGATTTTTGTCAAAAAAGTCCTGAAGGATTACCTCCGCTTGAGCATGATTATAAGCCCCTTCTTTATCCAATACGTTTAATAAAACGTAGTCTTTGCCATAAGAAATAATAGTACTGGCATTTTGGCTATTAAAAGCACTTTCAATTTTGGCATACGGAACCTCAACCTGAGGGTCAATCATAAGAAATACGATGGCTGATACAATTAATAGGATTGTTTTCATGGGCAAACGCTTTTGTCAAAAATAATGCCTTTATCGATACACTTGTATTAAATGGTTAATTTTGATTATGAAAATCAGATTACTTTGTGTCGGAAAAACTAATTTTACATTTCTCAAAGAGGGAGAACAAGAGTATATGAATCGCTTGATTCATTATTGTAATTTTGAGAGATTAGACATTCCTGATGTAAAAACAGGCGCTTCTTTGTCTCAAAATGAATTGAAAAATAAAGAAGGACAGTTAATTCTTTCAAAAGTTAATTCCTCAGATTTTTTAATTTTATTGGATGAAAAAGGGAAATCGTTGAGTTCAATGGATTTTTCTTCCTTTATTGAAAAAAAAGCGATGCATGGCAAAACGACGATTATTTTTGTAATTGGAGGAGCATTTGGCTTTTCTCCAGAGGTTTATGATCGCGCTAATGAATTAGTTTCATTATCAAAAATGACATTTTCACATCAACTGATACGAGTGATATTTTTAGAACAATTATATCGCTCGTTTACGATATTAAAAGGAGAAAAATACCACCATTGCTAGTTAATTTATTTTTTACGTCAATTCAACTATTTTGATTTTACCATCGGCTTCCATAATTGAATTTCTTGTTACCTTCTTGTTCTTGCTTTTTATTTTTGTTAGTGCTTATTTTAAAAAATCCAAAATAGCATCTGATGCATTTCAAGGGGCATTCTATTTGTCACTTTGTTACCGAATAGTGTTTTCCCTATTCTTTGCTGTTTTTTATGCTTTCGTATTGAAAGGTGGGGATACATTAGCCTACTGGCAAGGCGCAAATACATTAAACAACTTGTTCTTCGATTCGCCAATGAATTATATTGATTGTATGTTGTCTGAGGCGTCTCCTTCCCTTTTTAACCAACACTTTAATTCAAATACGGGCTTCCCGCCAGGCTGGATTTATCGTGAAAAAGAAGGATGGATAATCTGTAAAATAGCCTCAATCTTCTCCATTATTACGTTTAAAAGTTATTTTGCAATGACCTTGATTCTTGCTTATCTATCTTTTGCAAGCTCTTGGAGATTAATGGAGCTTATTGCTCAATTCAAGACCCACGCTAAGGGTAACTTATTGTTTGCATTTATGTTTATTCCATCGGTTTGTTTCTGGTGCTCGGGTTTATCAAAAG
>Ga0208858_1000137_pt1 | contig 16593 bp, 14 predicted proteins | sample LakMenEpi16Nov12_FD_150704 | JGI IMG/M metagenome (GOLD analysis project Ga0208858, IMG submission 150704) | Freshwater microbial communities from Lake Mendota, WI - 16NOV2012 deep hole epilimnion (SPAdes) | ecosystem: Environmental > Aquatic > Freshwater > Lake > Epilimnion/Euphotic zone ...
CGTTGTTTTTTCTTGCTGTGCAGCGCAAAGCAGTGGAAAAAAGAGAACGAGTATTAAATATCTCATATTAGTAATCGCCTAAGGTTTCTGCAAGTTGCTCTAATGCCGCTTCTAATTGTTGATCATTAGGCGCAGAACCGTGCCACTTATGGGTGCCCATCATAAAATCAACGCCTTGGCCCATTTCTGTTTTCATTATAATAACAATTGGTTTACCTTTACCCGTCAAGCTAATTGCTGAATCCATAACGCTACGAATTGAATTGAAATTGTGCCCATCCATTTCAAGCACTTCCCAACCAAAAGCTTTCCATTTTTCAGACAGATTGCCAAGTGGTAAAACATCGTCTAAATCACCATCAATTTGCCTGCCATTAAAATCAATTGTCGCAATGATGTTATCAACCTTATTTGCGGAAGCATACATTGCCGCTTCCCAAATTTGGCCTTCTTGAAGTTCGCCATCACCGTGCAAAGTGAATACTAAATTAGTATCCTGATTAAGTTTTTTTGAAATCGCGGCGCCGATTCCTACCGATAAGCCTTGGCCTAAAGAACCAGAAGCCATTCGAATACCTGGCAACTTTTTGTCTGTAGACGGGTGTCCCTGCAAGCGTGATGACAGGCGTCTAAATGTCGCCAACTCAGAAACTGGAAAATATCCTGATCGAGCCAAAACACTATACCAAACTGGTGATATATGGCCGTTTGACAAGAAAAATAAGTCTTCTTCCTTTCCGTCCATTGTAAAGTTTTCAGCATTAATTCGTAGTTTTTCAAAATAGAGAAAGGATAAAAAATCAGCGCAGCCAAGTGATCCTCCAGGATGACCAGAGTTTACTGCGTGAACCATTCTAAGTACATCTCTCCTTACTTGCGAGGCAATTTCTACTAATTTATTGTTGTCCATTTCTTTATTTTTATCTTTCGGACAAAGCTAAGTTTAATTAAGCAGCACTATTGAAATAAAAAATGAACAATATGTGCAACTTTTCAACGAAAAAATGGTCTATAAACTTGTTGCAAGGAAAACTAACGTCTAATTCGCTACTTTTGCTACCAAATAAATAAATTATGAATAAATTATTAATCTTTGTAAGCCTTTTATTTTTAGGCTTTTCAACTCAGGCTCAAGTATCGTCTAAAAAACTTCTAAAGGAGTTGAAAAAAGTATACTCTAAATCAGAATTAGAATCCTTCAAAAAGGAATACGGCAGCCTTGATATTCTTGTTTATGCATACGATCATGCTGTTTTTAATGTAAATAATAACGGAGGGAAAGAGACTTCCGAGCTTCCTATTGCAGCACATTCGAATCATTTTACGGATTTCGGCGTAAAGCTTTTACCCTATAACCAATACTTTAGAAATGAAAATCCTGAAGTCATTGTTGCCGTTAAGTCGATTTTCATGCTCCAATATGAAATGAAGGAAAACGCATCTAAACCTATAAAATAATCAGATGAAGCAATTTATATTCTCCGCACTTACCATCTTCCTTGGGTTCTCGTTAAATTCTCAGATTTTATTGACAGGACCAGACTATCCGACGAGTAATCCCTTAAATTGCTCCGCGATTGTCCCACCTGCTGGGGGAACCAATTTTTCAGATGGCCCTGCCAATTACGCACCCAATATGAATGAGGTAATTACCTTTTGTCCAGACCTTACTCAAGGCTCAAAGGTTTCCATCGTTTTTGCAACAAACATTGGATTCACTTTCGATGTGCACCCCACTGATACGCTTTATGTTTACGATGGTCCATCCATTGCCTCCCCTTTGCTTGGTGCCTACAATTCGGGGACTAATCCAAATGGCTTTTTTGTTCAAGCCTCGTTTCAAAATAATCCCACTGGTTGCTTAACACTGAAGTTTAAATCAAATGGTGCTTCTGAAGGCACAGGTTGGGACGCCAATGTAGCATGTGGCAATCCCCAACAACCCTTCTTCCCGCACATGCACGCCTATGTGAATGGTTCAGGACCCGATGCGCTAAATCCTGCAGATACAGGTTATGTAGATGTTTGTTTTGGAGACTCCATATTATTTGTGGCAGATCCCGCTTTCCCCTATGCTTTTGAAGTAACTAATACAGGCTACTCTCAAAATCCAAACAATTGTGCTTACCAATGGACCATTGGTGGTATTGGTCAATTCAACAACGATTCTGTATGGTTTACCCCACCCAACAGAGCTGGTTACTTTGTAGACTTAAGGGTTACCGATATTTTTCCTCAAATTAAACGAATTACAGCAAAAGTCCGCGTATCGCAACTCCCCAATTTCGCAGGAACAGGACCATTTCAAGATACCGTTTGTTTAGGTCAAAACACCTTACTTATTGGCGGGGTCACCTCTCAAGATACCGTTGGGGTTGACATCCCTTTTGGACAATTTGAAATCGGTGGAATTTTCGCAGGATTGACCTTTCTCCCCGATGGAAGTGGGGTACAATACCAAACCAACATTGCGATATCCGGATTTGACGACACTACAACTATTAACAGTGCGGGCGATTTCGATCAACTGTGTCTAGATATCGAGCATTCTTATATTGGTGATTTAGAAATTGCCTTAACATGTCCTAATGGGACAGTTGTTTCACTGATGAATGCCTATAACCAAACCCCTTTTGGTTGGGCAGAACTGGTGCCTGGCGGTTGCGGAAATGGCATTGGAACTTTTTTGGGCAACGACACCAATTTAGATGGCGGCGCGCCTGGAGCTCCAGTCTGGTCGTATTGTTTTTCGCCGACCCAAGCCACCTTTGGCACCATCTGTACCGAAAATGCAGCAGGAAATTGGATTACAAACGACTATGGGTTTCCTTCTATGAATCCAAATGGGGTCTACCTCCCAGATGGCGACTTTAATGGTTTTATCGGCTGTCCGGTAAATGGAAATTGGACCATCACCGTGCAAGATAACCAAGGAATTGATGACGGATACATTTTTCAGTGGGGAATTTACTTTAATGCCTCTCTTTACCCTGAATCCGAGGGCTACCAAAACACTATTGTTAGTGATTTCTGGTCAAATAACCCCACCATAATTTCTGGTCAATTAGATACCGCCATTGTTATTCAACCCTTGGTTTCTGGCACCACTTATTACACTTACAATGTGGTAGATGATTTTGGTTGCAGTTACGACACCACAGTAACGCTGGAGGTGTTGCCCTTGCCGGCTATTTTTAACGACACCATTGCGTGTAATTTATTTTATCAAGTAAGCAACACCTTCTCTTATAGCGGCGGGGTTTGGAATGCAGCCGATACAGCTGTCCACTTTTCAAATACAGCTGGCCCCAACCCCATTATATCAACCACAACTCCAGGGATATATACCGTTTCTTTTACCGACAATGCGTGCCAAAATGTACTGACTGCCGAAATTGAATTTCCTCCATATGTTTACACAGATATTTTGGACTCCGCTATTTGTAAAGGAGCAAGTATAGACTTGATTGCTGCCACGATCAACTCCGGGAGTTTGCAACAAGGCTACAATCCTACCTTTGAATTGCTATGGAATACCGGAGATACAACTAACCTTATCGTGGTTGATCAACCCGGACAATATTCGGTAACAATGTCTAACACTTGCCATAGTTATACCGACTTTTCTCTAGTCACGATCAAACCTTGTGACATAGAAGTTCCTAATATTATTGTGTTATCATCTATGGCAGGCAACCATATATTCAATGTCGACTACAATGGCATCGCCGAATTCGAATGTTTTATTTTAAATCGTTGGGGAAATACTATCTACACCTACACTGATCCTGCTGGAGGTTGGGATGGAAAAACCCAAGATGGAAAATTAGTAGAAGAAGGCACTTATTTTTATAAAATAAACGCAACTTTTGATGGCGGTATTGATGTTGAGAAGCACGGCTTCGTTTACGTTAAATACTGATTCTCCCCATATTATCGCTTAACTAAAGAGCAATATCATTCGAAATGCTCACTAGTTAAGTTATGTTGTACATTAAACAATAATTCCAGCAAACAAAGAGCTTAATTCGATGTTTACTTATTTAATTAAGGCGTTTTTGTAATTTTGTAAAAAAGTAACTAATGAAAATTGTAGGGATTAATGGTTTTGGTAGAATTGGACGTTGTTTTACTCGTTTAGCTCTTTTAGACCCAAACATTGAGGTGGCGCTTGTTAATGATTTGGCCGATGTGAATACCTTAGCGCATTTGCTAAAATACGATAGTATCCACGGAGGACTTAATCTACCCTTTACCATTGAAGGGAATTCTCTTCATTTTTCAAATGGAAAAAAAATACATTTTATCAATGAAAAAAACCCGGCAGATATCAATTGGTCGGCGCACAATGTGGCTTACGTTTTAGAATCTACAGGTCTATTTTTAACCAAAGAAAACGCATCTAAACACTTAAAGCCGGGAGTGAAAAGGGTGATCTTGTCGGCACCACCTGCCGATAAGGATATAAAAAGTATCGTTTTAGGGGTTAATGAGCACGAATTAAACGAGGACGATTTGATCATTTCAAATGCATCTTGTACAACTAATAATTCTGCACCTATGATCAAAGTGTTAAAGGAATTATTTCCAATAGACGTTGCTTATATTTCAACCATTCATAGCTATACATCGGATCAGCGATTACACGACTCACCCCATAAAGATTTAAGAAGAGCTCGCGCTGCAAGTATGTCAATTATCCCAACCTCAACAGGAGCGGCGAAAGCAATAACACAAATATTCCCTGAGCTCGATGGGAAAATTACCGGAGGAAGCGTTCGTGTTCCAGTTAGTGATGGTTCAATGACGGAGCTTACTCTTGTTACCACAGAAAAAATTAGTGCGTCAGAAATCAATGCGGCAATGAAAAATGCAGCAGAAGGCAACTTAAAAGGAATTCTATCCTACACAGAAGATCCCATAGTATCCGCTGATATAATTGGCAATCCCAATAGTTGTGTATTCGATGGTGGACTCACCTTGGTCTTTAATAATCTTGTGAAAGTAGTTGGGTGGTATGATAATGAAGTGGGTTATTCAAACCGATTAGTTGATTTAATCAAGCTTCTTTAAGAAGCTAAGGCAGTAATGCCCGGCAATTCCTTTCCTTCAAAATATTCTAATAGCGCCCCCCCTCCTGTGCTGATATAACTTACTTCATCCTCAAAACCAAACTTTAAAACCGCTGCAGCACTATCTCCACCCCCTATTAGACTAAATGATCCATTCTTGGTTGCTGAAGCAACAGCCGAAGCCATCGATTTTGTGCCTTCACAAAAAGACTCCATTTCAAATACACCCATAGGGCCATTCCATAAGATTGTCTTGCTTTTGGATAGGACGCTTTCAAATTCAAGACTTGACTTTTCTCCAATATCTAAGCCCATCCATCCGTCAGGAATATCATTGCTCAAACACATATTTACCTTAGCCGTGGGCGAAAATTCATCCGCTATTACCGAATCAATGGGCAAATGAATTTGCACACTATTTAGCTTAGCCTTTTCGATAATGGCTAAACAGATGGGAATACGTTCTACTTCACATATTGAGTTTCCTATATTACCCCCTAATGCTTTGATAAAAGTATACGCCATGCCTCCACCAATAATAATGTGATCGGCTATAGACAGGAGGTTTTCCACAATTAAAATTTTATCTGAAACCTTTGCTCCGCCAATAATGGCAGTAAATGGCTTTTTACCATCAGTAAGAACTTTCTGCGCGTTTTCTATTTCTGCTTTCATCAAAAAACCCATCATTTTATCGGTTGGAAAAAAGGACGCAATTTGAGTTGTACTTGCGTGAGCGCGATGCGCTGCGCCAAAAGCATCATTTACGAAACAATCCCCTAAACTTGATAGTTTTTGTGCAAATTCGATCGATCCTGCCGTTTCCTCTTTGTAAAATCGGACGTTTTCAAGTAACAATACTTCACCTGACTGTAATGATTTAGATTGACTTATTGCGCCATCGCCAATACAATCCGAAGCAAATTGAACCGGCAAACCTACTAATTCAGAAATGCATGCTAAGATATTTTTTACGGAATACTGTTGCTCAGGTCCATTTTTTGGACGTCCAAAATGCGTCATTAAAATTACAGCACCACCATTCCCTAAAATATACTTAATGGTAGGTAAAGCAGCTCTAATTCGTTTATCATCTAGTACATTTAATGTTAATTTATCCAATGGAACATTAAAATCTACTCGAATTATTGCCTTCTTTCCTTTAAAATCGTAGTCGGTAATGGTAATCATCTTAGCTGTTTTCAGCGAAATTAAGAAAAAAAAGAAGCGATTAGGAACTATTATGGCCTGAATAAGAGCTCAACTAAAAATAATCACTAATATTGAAATTCAAAAATTTATTTCACATGACAAAATACCTTTTAATTACATTAATACTATGCGCTCTTGTAGCTTGTAAAACCAGTGAAGCTGTCGAAGTTAATGACGAATTCTCCGAGGAAGAAATTTCAGATAGTATGTATATGGATGATGAGTTTTATATGGATGAAGGGTATGACGATTTTTTAGATGAAGAGGAAACAGGCGTTCGAGGAATCTATAAGCCATCCCGGACCTTATTAACCGATCTAATTCACACTAAATTAGAAGTTCGATTTAATTGGGCGCAATCACGGATGAACGGAAGGGCAACAATTAGTGCTAAGCAGCATTTCTATCCCTCCGATAGTTTAGTCTTAGATGCAAAAGGAATGGATATATTAAAAATAGAATTAAATGGCTCTCCTTTAGTTTATACCTACCGCGATAGCCTAAAACTTTCTATTAATTTAGGAAAAACATACAAGAAAGATGAGGTGTTTACTGTGATAATAGAGTATGTTGCGAAACCTGACGAACGGCAAACGAGCGGAAGCGCTGCAATTACCTCTGATAAAGGACTCTACTTTATTAATCCTAAAGGGGAAAATAAAGACAAAATGCCTCAGATTTGGACACAAGGAGAAACCGAAGCAAATTCAGTTTGGTTTCCAACTATTGATGCGCCAAATGCGAAAACGACGCAAGAAATCTTTATGACTGTTGATAAGAAATATAGCACCTTGTCCAATGGGAAATTATTGAGCAGCAAGCAAAATGAAGATGGTACTCGAACAGATCATTGGAAACAAGATCAAGCCCATGCTCCTTATCTATTCATGATGGCAGTTGGAGAATTTGTAACCGTGAAAGATTCCTATACCCGTCAAAATGGGACGAAAATGGACGTTAACTATATGGTAGAGCCTTCATTTGAAAAAGATGCTCGCGCTATTTTTGGAGAAACTCCAGCCATGATTAAGTATTTTTCAGATCGTTTAGGGGTGGATTACCCTTGGGATAAGTATTCTCAAATCGTCGTTCGAGATTATGTTTCCGGTGCAATGGAAAATACAGGAGCAGTCATTTTTGGCGATTACGTTTATAAAACAGACCGTGAATTATTAGATAATAACGATCAATCTACTATAGCGCATGAATTGTTTCATCATTGGTTTGGCGATTTGGTTACCTGCGAATCATGGGCAAACTTACCCCTCAATGAATCCTTTGCTAATTATGCACAATACTTGTGGGATGAACATCGCTATGGTCTTGATGAAGCAGATTATCAAGCAGAGAGCGAAGCAAATGGCTATTTTGAATCCGCCATGTATCAAGGGTATCATAATTTAATTTGGTTTGGACATGATGATAAAGAGGAAATGTTTGATGGTCATTCCTATAATAAAGGAGGGCGAATTTTACACATGCTCAGGTCTTATTTAGGCGATGATGCCTTTTTCAAGGGGCTAAATAATTATTTAGTGTCAAATAAATATAAATCTGCCGAAGTTCATCAACTAAGGCTTGCCTTTGAAGAGGTTTCTGGAGAAGACTTAAATTGGTTTTTTGACCAATGGTTTTTATCCAAAGGACATGCTATTATTCATACTAACCAAACCATCGATATGGAAAGTAATACCGTAACACTCCATATTATGCAGAAACAGATTACACCCAATTTCCCAGTGTTTAGAATACCTGTTAAAATAGCCATTTGGGATGCTAATGGAAAAAGAACCGAAAAAATAATCATCGATAGCTTAGCGCAATCATTCACCTTTAAAATTAATGGCGAATTGCAAAATATGTTGTTTGATGAAGACCAAATGCTCTTAGGTAAATATTATGAGGATAAACCCATTAATCAATTTGTGCACCAATACTACCATTCTGAAAGATATAAAGCACGATTAACAGCTTTAAATCGTGCCTCAAAAAGAAAAACAAGCGCAACTGACAAATTAATTTTTGATGCAATGAGTGACAAACATTGGGATATTAGAATGAAAGCCATAGAAGTATACACCGCTGCCAATAAAACATTATCTAATGATGCCGTAAGCATTCTTAAAAATGTAGCGCTGAAGGATCCTAAATCAAGCGTTCGGTCAATTGCGATTAAAAACATTAGCGCTTCCGATAAAACAATGCTAATTAACCTGTGCAAAAACATCATTTCCAATGATCAATCATATAGCGTAATTTCAACAGCCTTAGAAAAACTAGTGGGACTTGATTCAACAGAAGGCCTAAATCAAGCAAGAATTCTAACAAAAATTAGTAATGCAAAACTAACAAGCAAGGCCGCTGATATTTTGGGAAATTATGGCACACGTGAAGATTATGCATTTTTAGAAAACCTTAATTTAATTGACAAACCTAAGGGCGAAGATGAATTAAATGCGATGGTTTCATATACCTTGTTTATTATTAGACAAGAAATTGATTTACAAGAGAAATCATTAGCGGTCTACAGCTATTTAAATGATGTTGGTAATCAGTACACAAAAATGTGGTTGTCACGTGCTGTAAATTATACCATTGAAAATTACACTGAAAAATCAAATAATCTTGAAAGTGAAATTGCTGAGGCTGAAATGGCTAAAAATACCCAGCTAGTGGCTGAAAAGAAAAGGTTAAAGCAAAGATATGACGATTTAATTACCAACCTAAGCCCGATGGTAGTGGTAGAAGAGGAAGGATATTAATTCGATAAAAGAACTTTACAGACAAGGCAAATAAAAATAATCACCCTATTATTTAAAAAAAAGAGTAAAATAATTGATTGAAAGAAAATAATGATTAGTTTTGATTAATTAAACGTCAATTAATCGATTAATTTTTAAGCAAATGATAGAAGTCGGAAATCAAATACCTAAAGTAAATGGCCTAGATCAATTAGGAGAAACAATACATTTGGATGATCATAAAGGAAAAAAAACAGTTATCTATTTTTATCCGAAAGATGATACACCTGGCTGTACAGCACAAGCATGCAACATAAGAGATAATTATGAACTGCTGCTTGAAGAAAATATACGGATAATCGGTGTAAGTGCAGATTCATCCAGTTCGCATGCTAAATTTACAAAAAAATATGATTTGCCTTTTCCCTTAATTGCGGATACCGATAAAGAAATAATCAATGCTTTTGGAGTTTGGGGAGAAAAAAAATTCATGGGAAAAACCTACGATGGTATCCACAGAACAACCTTTTTAGCAAATGAATTAGGCGAAATTATTTCAATCATTACAAAACCAAATACCAAAGAACATAGCAAAGAAATTATAGAATTATTTAATAATTAAATAGATCGTAAATAGTTTACGGCCTATGGCGATTAACTTTGACAAAAATTAAAAAAACTAACTACTTAAAAAACATGGCAAAAAAAGAAATCAATGAAGAAAAGCTTAAAGCGCTTCAATTAACAATGGAAAAATTAGATAAAGCATACGGAAAGGGATCCGTTATGAAACTTGGTGATGCACCAGTAGAGAAAGTTGATGTAATACCTACGGGTTCATTAACGTTAGATTTAGCATTAGGCATTAATGGATACCCAAAAGGAAGAGTGGTGGAGATTTATGGCCCTGAATCCTCTGGAAAAACAACCTTAGCAATTCATGCGATAGCAGAAGTACAAAAACAAGGCGGAATAGCTGCCTTTATTGATGCAGAGCATGCCTTCGATCAATTTTATGCTAAGAATTTAGGAGTAGATGTCGCTAACCTATTAATATCCCAACCTGATAATGGCGAACAAGCATTAGAAATTGCTGATAATCTAATCAGATCAGGTGCAATTGACCTTATTGTAATCGACTCAGTAGCGGCCTTAACTCCTAAAGCAGAAATTGAAGGAGAAATGGGAGATTCACAAATGGGATTACAAGCAAGATTAATGTCAAAAGCACTTCGGAAATTAACTGGCTCTATCAACAAAGCCGGAACATGCTGCATTTTCATCAATCAGTTACGTGATAAAATAGGCGTTATGTTTGGAAATCCTGAAACTACTACCGGTGGAAACGCCTTAAAATTCTATTCATCTATTAGACTAGACATCAGAAGATCAACACAATTGAAAGATGGCGAAGAAATTGTAGGTAATCGTGTAAAAGTTAAAGTCGTAAAAAACAAGGTGGCCCCACCGTTTAGAAAAGCAGAATTTGATATCCTTTATGGAACAGGTATCTCGAAAATTGGAGAGATTATAGATCTTGGAGTTGAACTTAATGTTTTAAAGAAAAGCGGATCCTGGTTCTCCTATGGAGAAACTCGCTTAGGACAAGGTCGAGATTCAATTAAATCAATTTTACTTGATAACCCAGAATTAGCTGAGGAATTAGAAGGAAAAATTAAAGCCCTATTAGTAAAGGGTACACCAATTGAACTCGTAATTCAAGAATAACTCAAAAGAACGGTTTAAGGCCGTTTTTTTTTTTGCTTTAGTTTTTAAAAAATTAATTATATCTTTGATAAAAATAAAAACTATGAAAAATATATACTTGATCTTACCTATCGTAATAATAGGACTTTCTCTAAGCTCGTGCAAGAAAAAAGGATGTACTGATGCCTCAGCTTCAAATTACAATTCTATCGCAAAAAAAGACGATGGATCTTGTTTGTACAAACCTTATATCACCTTGAATGGAGCACCTACAGTAACGATTAATGTTGGAGCTACTTACACAGATGCTGGAGCAACAGCTGTAAACAAAGATGGTTCTGCCGTAACAGTTACAACAACTAACCAAGTGGACGCAACAACAGTAGGTACATACTTTGTAAATTATTCAGCCACCAACGCAAATGGTACAACAACAGCAAAAAGAACTGTTAATGTAATTATCAGTGCCGACAACTGGACCAGCCCTACATGGGTAGTTAGTTCAACATGTGGCGCAACTGCTTTTCCTTTAGCTACAGATCCAACTATTATAACTGGAGCTACAGCTAATGCGATTGACATAGATAACTTCTTTAATTTGGTTGGAGGGACAGCTAGTGGAACCATCAATGGCGCAAGTGTAAGTATTCCACTTCAAACAATTAATATCACACTAGGTGACATCAATTTTTCAGGAACAGGAACTATGAATTCTACAGGAACGCAGATTCAAATTACCTATAACTATGACAACACTACCCCGTTAATCGGCGGGCAAGGTACATGCATGGCTATCTATGATAAGCAATAAGGTTTAACGCATAAGTATATAAAAGGCTAGCAGATCTGCTGGCCTTTTTTATGGTAACAAAATGGGTAAATTTCAAAAGATTATTTGTTCAAGCACTCCAACCCTAATTGAATTCTACGGCACATGGTGCACGCCTTGCCGAACTATGAATCGAATATTAGACGAACTTAAAATACAACGTAAGGATTCACTCAGCGTTGTAAAAATAGATGTGGATAAAAACCTAGAAATTACAAATCAATTCAAGATAAGGAGTGTCCCAACTCTTATTTTATTTAAATCTGGGGAGATTGTCTGGCGAAAAAGCGGCGTGATGAGTATCAAAGAAATTTTAGCGCTATTAAACTAATTATTGTGCTAACAGGCCCTTTTTTTGAAACGCTTCCATGTAGTTAAAATTGGAAAGAATAATAGATTCCGGAGGAAACAAAAATTGCTTGTCATATAAGACTTCATCCACCCAAAAACTCACCCAATATTCATTGTAAAGACCGAAGACATCCGGCATAATCGCTTCAATTTTTGCCACTTCATTAGGAAGTAAAACCTCTAAACTATGCCTTAAAGTAGCCGTTTTTATCTTTTCTCCCGTACTTGGGTGTTCTCCAAATCCAGCACTGGTGATGATAACACCTTCAATAATTACTTCTCTACGATTCCATAGATAGACATTATACTCAGCATTAATTTCATCATCAAGAAGTATGAGTACCTCAATACCTTCTACTTTTGGACCTAAAATTCCTTCTTTCATCGCTTTTGGCTTTTTTGATTTAACATCCTATTTACCATCTTTAAATAAACAAACAAATCGCGTGGGTGCCCAATTTGAGAAACAAGATTCTTGTTCACCAATCCTGTCTTCGACAGAAACATATCTACAGCTCTAACATCCCTATCGCGAAAATTTCCTATACGCACAATTACAATCTTCCGTGAAGGAATCGTAATGATTAACTGGCCTTTGAATCCGTTACAATAATAAACCCATTCTGATCCGCTTTTGTAGGCCCAAAAATGCAAGCCATAACGCTGATTCCGTATACCTTCCATTGTTGTTAAATCTCCCCATTTCACAACCTCATTCATGTAAGACTCACTTACGATTCGTTTTCCAGAAAAAGTTCCCTTGTTAACTAACAATGAACCAATACGAGCAAAGTCGCGAGCCGTAGCATAATAACAACAAAATGATTTTTCGTTGCCATTTTCTCTATCTAAACTCCAATATGCAGGGTTTTCTGCACCTAAGGGGCCCCAAAGCTTTGACGCCGCATAATTTGATAAAGAAATCCCCGTTGCCTTTTCTAGCACATGGCCAAGTACCTGCGTATTTCCACTTTGATAAATAAACGCCTTACCTGGCTCCGTAACAAGACGTTGCCGCATCATTAAATCATATAAATCATTCGTATAATATGCCTCAGCATTTTCCGATAAGGGATTAGATCCACTTTCATTCCATTCAAAACCGGAAGACATCGACAAAAGGTGCCTAAGTGTTATTGATTTCCGGCCATACGTCTTAAATGCAGGAAGATAATGCCAAACAGGCTCATCAATATTTTTTATTTTTTTCTCTTCCAATGCAATACCAATAAGTAAACTGACAATTGATTTTGACATTGAAAAGGAGTTTGATACTTTGCCTATGCTGTGCTCGTCCCAATATTTCTCATAGATAATAGTATCATTCTGCAAGATGATAAACGCCTTACTGTCGAATTGCTGATGATATTCTTCTTCTGATTTAGAAAGGCTGATTGCATCGTTTCCGGTGTTTATAGCCCATGGAATTGGAGAGGTGCTTTGGCTAATATTACGCTTATGGAAATTGGGGAGATCATAAATTCCCGGAGAAGAACGTCCGTGAAGATAGGTTTGAAATATGCCTTCATACAAATACGTTTTCCCTGAAAATAAAATAAATAAATTTAATAAGAGCACGATATAAAAAAGTACTACGCCGGTTTTTTTTAGTATTAAGACAACTAACTTTTTCATCATTTTTCTTAATAAGTAAATTCAAATAAGTTTGCCAAATTGACTAAAAGTTTATTCGATAATTCTTTCATATCCACCTCTTCGCCCAATTCATTTGCCATAGAAGTAACCGATTTATCACTAATCCCGCAAGGAATTATGTGATTAAAATACCGTAAGTCCGAATTTACATTAAATCCCAAACCATGCATGGTTACCCATCTAGAGCTTTTAACACCCATCGCGCAAATTTTTCTAGCCTCAATAGATCCCACACCTAACCAAACGCCCGTTTGTCCCTCCATTCGTTGTGCGATAATACCATATTCTTGCAAGGTCATAATTACAGCCTCTTCTAACAGTCGCATATACTTATGAATATCAGTAAAAAACTGTTCAAGGTCAAAAATTGGGTATACAACCAATTGACCTGGACCATGATAGGTTATATCGCCGCCACGATTGATTTTATAAAATGAAACATCATTATCCAGCAAGCCTTTCTTATCAAGTAATAAATGATCTTCTTTCCCGCTTTTGCCTAGGGTATATACATTAGGATGTTCGCAAAACACCAAATGATTTTGTGGCAATATATTCGTGTCTTCGTTTCTATTTTTAATCTTTAGATCAACAATTTCCTTGAATATATTTTCTTGGTAATCCCAGGCTTGCTTATAATCAATAAGTCCTAGTCGATGAATGATTACCTCACTTTTACCCATTAAAATTGAGCTAGTTCGCCTTTTAAATAATCAATTATTTGAATGTCCATAATGTCTACTTTATTCAGCTCACATAGATAAAAAGATGCCCAATCCACAATATGAATAAAATACAAGGAACGCTCAATTATGCTATCACCCTTTGCATCAATAACAAAAACACTTCCTGTTTTCTTTTGTATCGCGGCTAAGGAAATTTGAAAACGTTTGCTATTGCGCGGATGCATATCCGTCGTGTTAAAGAAAACAGGAGCAAAGCGTTCATCTCCCCCGCCCCAACCAACGAGCTCATTATGGTTCATTTCAGGAATAACATGGTGCCACCCTAAATACTTTGAGTTTTCATTAAATTGTTGTCTAGCACGCACAATAACACCTTCATATTTTGTCTCCGCATAATACACCCCTACTTTATTAAATAAATAATCCGCCAACTTTCGACCGATTGCTTGAATAAAATCAATGTCCGCCACTAATGTATCTGCCCCTTTTGAAATCGATGCTATGCAGTTCGATGAAATGAATCCTTGTTTCGCGAGGTAATTTAATAACTGAACCAATGAAAATGCCAAGGCACTCCGTGGAGGATTTCCTCCTGGAACAATAATACAGTCATAGGTATGTTGGGCACAAAATGCTTGCAGATTTCCTCCGCTTGTAATACCAATAATATGACAGCCTTTGGCATGAGCCTCATCAATAGCCATTGTCGTTTCTTCCGTATTTCCAGAATACGAACAACCAATCACCAAGGTGTTTTTATTCGCAAATGCAGGCAAAGTATATTCATTAACACAGGTAATTGGAATCATAATTTCACCTTGCGTCCAGTTCTGAACAATCTTAGCGCCAATACCAGAACCGCCTAAACCACATATAATAATGTTTTTTATTTCAGTTGTTGGTTTGGTAAAATGATGCGCATTCCCAATTTGGATAGCATCTTTAATGTTTTGTGGAAATTCTTCTATTAACTTTTTCATAATTTTCAAGTGATTATTATTAAAGCGGGATATTCCCGTGTTTTTTATAAGGTAAATTTTCCGCCTTCTTTTCAAGCATTTTAAAACCAGCAATCAGCTTACTTCTGGTTTCCTCTGGCAAGATAACCTCATCAATTATTCCACGCTCAGCCGCACGGTAGGGATTGGCAAACAATTCGGCATATTCAGCTTCCTTTTCCAACCATTTTTCTGATGGATTATCGGCGCTAGAAATCTCTTTTTTGAAAATAATTTCAGCAGCTCCCTTTGCTCCCATTACAGCAATTTCAGCCGTTGGCCAGGCAAAATTTAAATCAGCACCTAAGGTTTTTGAATTCATTACACAGTATGCACCGCCATACGCTTTTCGGGTAATCACAGTTATCCTAGGCACCGTTGCTTCCGCAAATGCGTAGAGCAATTTAGCACCGTGCGTAATAATTCCATTCCATTCCTGATCCGTTCCAGGAAGAAAGCCCGGAACATCTTCAATAACCAATAAAGGGATATTAAATGAATCGCAAAAACGTACGAAGCGAGCGGCCTTTCTAGAAGCATCAATATCCAAAACTCCCGCTAATGAAGCCGGTTGATTCGCAACAATACCCAATGACTTTCCTTCCAAGCGACCAAATCCAACAACTATATTTTTGGCAAAATCAAGATGCACCTCTCTAAAGGAAAGATCATCAATAATACAATCAATAATTTTCCTACAGTCATATGGCATATTAGCATTTTCCGGTAAAACATCCTTTATCTGATTTGTTTTAGCTGAAGTGAACTCAATAACACTGGGCACAGGAGCTGTTTCATAAGCATTTTGGGGAATATAAGAAATTAAATCCCTTACTTTTTTCAAGCACTCAACATCATTAGAAGCCGTAAAGTGATTAACACCGGATTTTTCAGCATGTGTCTTTGCGCCGCCCAAATCTTCGGAACTAACTTCTTCATGAGTTACTGTTTTAACGACATTGGGACCCGTTACAAACATATAAGAAGTTTCCTCTACCATGAAAACGAAATCAGTAAGGGAAGGAGAATAAACAGCACCACCAGCGCAAGGCCCCATAATCACAGATATCTGAGGGACAACCCCCGATGCCCTTGTATTACGGAAGAAAATATCGGCATATCCAGATAGAGATACCACACCTTCTTGAATTCTAGCCCCACCAGAATCATTGATGCCAATAATTGGAGCGCCATTCTTCATCGCCATGTCCATCAAGCGACAAATTTTTGCCGCATGCGTTTCAGACAACGAACCCCCAAGTACTGTAAAGTCTTGGGAAAATACATAAATTAATCGACCAAAAACAGTTCCATAACCAGTTATCACTCCATCACCAGGCA
>Ga0208858_1000140_pt1 | contig 16311 bp, 17 predicted proteins | sample LakMenEpi16Nov12_FD_150704 | JGI IMG/M metagenome (GOLD analysis project Ga0208858, IMG submission 150704) | Freshwater microbial communities from Lake Mendota, WI - 16NOV2012 deep hole epilimnion (SPAdes) | ecosystem: Environmental > Aquatic > Freshwater > Lake > Epilimnion/Euphotic zone ...
GTCGTTATTGTAGTCTATCCAAATAGCTACTTCATCATTGGTGTAGGCCCCAGGTCCTGCAGGTATAGCAGGCGTAATGGTAGCTGAATAAGCGCTATTTTTAGCAAGGGAGGTGGAGATATTAGCATAATCCAAATAGCCTCCTGTGGCGCACGTTGACGTATTGTTGATCGTATTGAGTTGGACGTTGTTTATGTATTCATCACATTGGGTGGATGATGGCGTGCATGGGCCTGTTTGTTGTGTTACAGTGATGTAATTGGTTTTAATTTCAGAATCGTTACCAATAGAATTAGTTGCTACAAGCGTAATAGTATATTGCCCAACTGTGTTAAAGGTTACTGTTGGGTTTTGCGATGTGGCGCTACTACCACCACTGTAGGTCCAGCCACTTCCTGAAATGGTCCAAGCCCATGATGTTGGAGAACCAGAACTCATATCGGAAAAAGAAACACTACTTCCTACATTTACTGTGGTAGGTGTGCCTGAAAAGTTTGCCACTGGTGCCGAAGGAGAAGAACAAGGGTTAGAGGATCCATTTAAGACCAGTAAGCCAGTATTCCCCGGATCAAGGTATGTTTTTAATCTTTCGTTGTTTGGTGTTCCATTACTTGTCCAGTGATAAGACATTTTTCCATACAAGTCAGGAGAGGTCAAGGCAGTACAATAAGAACCACCACCAGTAAGTGTTCCAATAATTCTTCCGGAGCTGTTATTAAATAGTGGCGAACCTGATGACCCTCCTTCTGTAACGCCATGTCCATTTGAATTAGCGGACCAAGTAACTCTCCAGTGCGTGTTTGAAACAGAACCCCAAGTTGTTGAAACAGTCGTTCCATTGAAAGTGGATATTTTCTTAATATCACCTGCCGGGTGGTGAATGCAAGCTCCTCCTGTGGTTGCTGTAGTGTTGGCATCCCAGCCGTTCCAATAACAACTGAAGTTGGCCGATTTCATGGTTGTAATGGTAGCTGCTTGATTAGCAAGTGTTCCCATTTGAACTAGTAAAAAATCCGAACCAGTAGTTCCACCACCGTCAGCGGCGTCAGCTAAACGAACACAGCCACTTATGAAATAATCATCTAAAGTACCTGCTGTAGATGGATTGGTACAGTTCGTAGATTCATAGCGAAAATAAAATTTCCATTGATTCATATTCGCCGTTGTTGCGCTAACGCCACAATGCAATGCTGTTAAAAATAAAGGCTTACAATCCAAAGCGGTATTATTTACTACAGAACCAGTACACCAACCTGCACCTCCGCCTTCTACCACATAGATTCTCGCCACACCCTTTTTTTCGTCTTGCCAATTGTCACCAACGGGACTACAATTCACATTGATTTCGCATGCCTCCGACTCGTTGATTTTTTGAACAGAGGGATTTCCGGTGGAGCGGTAATTATAAATGATTCGATCGATAAGAATTTCAGAAGCTTTTGTATAAGCGGGTTCATGGAGCGTCAATATCATTTCATCACCAAAGCATAATGCCGCATTTTGCATAAAGTGCGACTCAACATCTTTCGATGTAAGCGTATTATGCAATGGTTTTCCAGTTACATCCTGAATATTCAATGTGGTTCCACCATAGATCTTAAACACCTCAAAAAGAAAGCTGATGGCCTCGGCCCCAGGAGATTTGATATGCATTTGCCACTGTCGGTCGCCGTTTGGGAGCGTTTTCCAAAGACCTGTATTGTTTAAGGTAATATTTGCTGGCCGATCAACACCAATTCGATACAGCACCCCATTTTTATCGCGTGTTATGTCTTCTTGCTGAATGGCATTTAAATCAGGAGCCGAAATGATGGTTAATGGAATGGTTTTGTCAAAAAAAACTTTTGTTAAGCTGGGAAGTTGGCTTTGAGAAAAGCCGAAAGAAAGCACTAGAAATAATAAAGCTGTCAATAATAGAAGACGTTTTTTCATAGTTGATAAGAATTAAGTAATTTCACAACAAAAATAGCATAATTGTTTAATTCTACTTTCAATGAAACGGATTTATTTAGTGGAAGATGAGTCAGTATTATTAGATTCTATTAAGATGAATTTAAGCTATGAAGGGTACGAGGTAATAGGCTTTCATTCTGGAAATCTTGCATTTGAAAAAGCTTCAGAATTGGCTTCCAGCGACTTAGTTATTTTAGACGTTATGTTGCCAGGTGTAAATGGTATCGAGGTCTGTAAGGAAATCAGAAAATACAGTGAAGTACCCATTTTATTTTTATCGGCAAAAGGAATGACCTCAGACCGAGTAATCGGATTGAAAGCAGGAGCAAATGATTATTTACCTAAGCCATTCGATTTAGAAGAATTACTTTTGAAAGTCAAAATCTTATTGGCGATTCCATCAAAAAAAACCATCCATCACGTTCTAAATATTGGGAATAAATCAATTGATTTTAACACCTTTGAAGTCCTTGATTCGCAGGGAAATTGCCTGCATGTTTTTTCAAAAAGAGAGGTTGATTTATTGCATCTCTTTGCTGAAAATATCGGAAGAGTATTGTCCCGAGATGAGATTTTAGATAAAATTTGGGGTTTGGATCAATTTCCAACCCCGCGAACAATTGATAATTATATTTTATCATATCGTAAAATTTTTGAGGCAGATCTTAAAGAAGGTAAGTTTTTTCATTCTATTCGAGGAGTTGGATATAAATTAACTTTGGGATAGTCCAATTATCCCCTTACTTTTGAGGATTATTTAATTAAAGCGAGTTATGTTCACTGGAATAATTGAGGAAATGGGTACGGTAGTCGCCATTCAAATAGAAAAAGACAATGTAAATTTTACGATTCAAGCTGCCTTTTCCGACCAATTAAAAGTCGACCAAAGTGTTGCCCATAATGGTTGTTGCCTTACCGTAGTTGATATTGACAAGACCAACTTATCTTTCGTAGTAACCGCCATAAAAGAAACATTGTCCGTAACCAATTTATCGAATTGGATAGTAGGAACGAAAGTAAACCTAGAGCGATCAATGTTGATGAATGGGCGTATCGATGGGCATATCGTTCAGGGCCATGTAGATGGCCTCGCAACTTGTACCAATATTTCGGAAGAAAATGGAAGTTGGAAATATGATTTTTCGCATCACTCTAAGGAAATTACGGTGGAAAAAGGGTCAATAACTATTAATGGAACAAGCTTAACCGTAGTGAATTCTGCCAGCGAATCCTTCTCAGTTTGTATCATTCCTTATACGTATCACAATACTAATTTTCACGAGATGAAGGTCGGAGATAGCGTTAACATAGAATTTGATATTATTGGAAAGTATGTATCTAAGTGGCTTTTGTCATCAAAAATTTAACGCAATGACGATTGAAGAAACGCAAAAAATAGTTGATAATTGGATAAAGGACCATGGCGTCAGGTATTTTAATGAATTAACAAATACCGCTATCCTTATGGAAGAAGTAGGGGAAGTAGCTCGAATCATGTCACGACGATATGGCGAACAAAGCGAAAAGGAATCAGATAAAAATTTAGACTTAGCCGATGAATTAGCCGATGTACTCTTTGTGCTTGTTTGCATCGCTAATCAAACAGGCGTTGATTTAACTAAAGCGATGGAATTAAATTTATCAAAAAAAACGAAAAGAGATCATCAAAGGCATCTCAATAACCCAAAGTTATGAGCAGTACAGAAAGCAGCGAAGCACACCATTTGAAAATAGTAAAGGCCATAAAGTCAGGTCAGTCGGCAATTTGCGCGTCGATTTTATCTCCTTCTATTTCCTTGATTCAAGAACTTATCGTTCACACCATACCTGAACCTGAGGAAGGGGCGCCACGCATGATTATACTATGCCTTAATAATATACTTGCCCAAGAGTTAGCGAATCAACTGGCACCGTTTATTAAAGAAAGGGACTTAACACTAGATTTGCTTTTGGAAAAAGGAAACAAGGTTAAGCAGCGAAACAATCTATACGATGGTACGGAAATAATCGTAGGGACTTCTAGACGAGTTTGTGAAATGTATTTTCAAAATGGATTTAACATTAGTAAATTAAAGCTATTCGTGGTGCTAAAACTTGATGAACAAGTAAAATACGGATGGTTAGGGTTCATTGGCCGAATAGCTGAAAGCTTACCTAAATGTAAGCAAGTATTGTTTCTAACAAGTTTTGATGATGAGCGAATCACGAATTATGTTGATCAATTTATGCCTCCCCATCAACTAATTATCGAATCGGAATTATAAACGTTAGTATCAACATGGAAAATCGAAGCGAGGAATTATTAGCTCTGCGTCCACTATTATTTTTGGATGGGGGGAATGAAAAACCATTGGAGAAATTCCAAAACCAAGTTTTGCGTCCGATATTAAAATATCAGCATGAACTCTGGGTACTGGAGTTAAAACAAAATCAATTCTTCCTTCAAATTAAGGAAAAAAGATGGAACGGAGCTGAATTTAGACAAGCTATTCAGAGTGGTATTTCACGATCTCCAGATTTAAAAAATCGCTATTTCGGTATGGTTACGGGTCTTATGACGAGCGATGAATATACGTTCTATCTCGCTAATCGGACAGAATTGAATAAACGCATTCTCAGCATGGTAATAGATAGGATTTTATCCATCTAAGCCCAGCTCTTTTTCTTTTATTAATTGTTTTTTCAATGCCTCCAAGGCATGGTTAGTAGCCTCTTCAAAACTAGCACTGTGTTTTTTGGCAAAAAGCTCTTTACCAGGCACATGAAGTTTAATTTCCACCAATTTATTTTCGTGGTGGATGTCTTTTTCTAGCTTTAAATATACTTCGCAGTTTGTAATACCTTGGTAAAACAAGGTAAGCTTATCTAATTTTTCATCGATAAAATTTAGCAAGTCCTTATCAGCCTTGAAATGAATGGTGTGCACTTGTTTTTGCATAGTTGTATTTTATTTTCCTCGTGGGTGTGCTTGTGAATATACTTTAGTTAATTGAGCAAATGAATTATGGGTATAAATTTGTGTCGCTGCAAGATTAGCATGTCCCAACAAATCCTTTAACGTTTCTAATCCTGCCCCACGGTTTAGCATGTGGGTAGCAAAAGTATGCCGAAGAACGTGTGGACTTTTTTTATCTAATTGTGTTGCCGCACCAAGGTATTGATTAATTTTTCGATAAACAAAAGCAGGGTAAAGAACATTTCCGTTTTGAAGCACAAACAATGTTGGTGTTGGTCCACAGGTATTATTTCTCAAATTTCTATACGCATTTATCTTCTTGAATAAAGAGGGCATAATGGGTATAATTCGTTCTTTATTGCGCTTCCCAAGTACTTTGATGGAATCCTTGCTTACGTTCACATCTTTTAAATGGATTAATTCACTTAATCGAATACCCGTTTGATAAAATATTTCCACCATTAATTCATCGCGTAAGCCATTAAAATCATCTGAAAAGTAAACCGATAGTTTGCTTTCATGTAACTCAGATTCTTTAGCGAAAGAGGGTAAGCGCTTTTCACTTTTTGGTCCCTTTAATTTTAAGAGCGGATTTGTTGTGGCCAAACCTTCTTTTCGCAACCATTTGTAAAAAGTTCGAAGGCTAGCAAGTTTTCTATTTACGCTTTTGTTGGTACATCCATTTTCAATTAATTCAACAATCCAAGATCTTAAAAAAGCAGGGCTAAGGCTTGAAAACTCAGTAATAGAAAGGAGTTCAGCAAAAGAAATAAATTGGGAAAGATCATTTGTATAGGCAATTACGGTATGCTCTGAATAGCGTTTTTCAAATTGTAAATAGGAAATGAATTTATCGAGCATAAAAAAAGGAGCTAATGCTCCTTCAACGATTATAGTATGATTTAGTTACATCTGCTCTGATTGCATTCTTTGCTTATATGCCGCACGAATTATTTCTTGACGACGAGCAATAGACGGCTTTTGAAACTCTTTTCTTGCACGAAGTTGTTTCATCATGTTCGTTTTTTCGTACTTTTTCTTGTACTTTTTTAACGCTCTTTCAATGTTTTCGCCTTCTTTGATTGGAATAATTAACATAATTACTTTTTATTTAAATAAAACTTCGGGTGGCAAAGATAAACCAAATTCAGTAAAATGCAAGAATTATTTTAATATTTCTCGCGATATTACAATCTTTTGTATTTCAGATGTTCCTTCGCCAATCGTCATTAATTTTGCATCTCTCAAAAACTTTTCAGCAGGGTACTCTTTTGTATATCCGTAGCCGCCCATAATTTGAACAGCTTCATTTCCACACTTAACAGCTACTTCAGAAGCGTAGTATTTAGCGTATGCCCCTTGCTTTGTTAAGGGCTGATGGTTATCTTTAAGGTATGCCGCTTGAAAGGTTAATAACTCTGCCGCTTCAATTTGTGTGAGCATATCGGCTAATTTAAATGCAATCGCTTGAAAATGTGCAATCGGCTGACCAAATTGCTCGCGTTCTTTTGCATATTTTACAGATGCTTCGTACGCTCCACGAGCAATTCCACAACTTAGAGACGCAATAGAAATTCGCCCACCATCCAATATTTGCATCGCTTGTATAAAACCCATCCCCACTTCGCCGATAACGTTCTCTTCTGGTATCCGAACATTATCAAAAATCAACTCGGCTGTTTCGCTTGCGCGAACACCAAGTTTATCTTTTATTTTAACGGCGGAAAAACCGGGGGTGCCTTTTTCAATGATAAAACTGGTAATTCCTTTGCTATCCAATAATTCGCCTGTTCGTACTAGGACGATAGAAATGTCTCCTGATAATCCGTGTGTAATCCAATTTTTAGTGCCGTTGATTACCCAATCTTTGCCATCTTTTACAGCAGTTGTTGCCATCCTCATGGCATCTGAGCCAGTATTGGCCTCTGTTAATCCCCAAGCACCAATGAATTCACCTGTCGCTAATTTTGGAAGGTATTTTTCTTTTTGTTCTTTGGATCCATGGTAATAAATGTGTCCTGTGCAAAGTGAGTTATGCGCCGCCACACTTAATCCAATGCCGCCACAAACTTTTCCAATTTCCATTAATGCAGTAGCATATTCATTATAAGAAAATCCTGCGCCACCGTATTCCTCCGGAATAAAAATTCCTAGCAGGCCCATTTCCCCTAGTTTTTTCATGGTATCAACAGGAAAAAACTCTTCGTCATCCCATTTTCTCATAAACGGCCGGATTTCTTTTTCTGCAAAATCACGCACCATTTGTGCAATCATTTCTTGATTTTCGTTTTTATCAAAATTCATAGTAAGCGATTAATAGGTAATTAAGTTCGTGATGATTTCGGAATGTTTTTCTAATTTTTCTCGGCCATTTAAAAAGCTTAAGCAGACTAAAAAACTAAAACCAGCAACCTCACCCCCACATTTTTCAATGAGTGACGCCGCTGCTGAAGCGGAACCTCCAGTCGCTAATAGATCATCATGAATGAGTACGCGATCGCCTGGTTTTAAGGAATCACTGTGCATTTCGATTACAGCATTGCCATATTCTAGGTCATATGCATATGAAATTTTATCGTAGGGTAGTTTTCCTGCTTTTCGGATTAATACAAATGGAAGTCCTAAACGAATCGCCAAGGGGTAGCCAAAAAGGAAACCACGACTTTCAATACCAGCGATTGCGTCTAACTTTTTATCGGCATAAAGATCAACAAGATGATCCAATACATCACCCGATAAAATAGGATTCAGCATAATCGGACTAATGTCCTTAAATAAGATACCCGGCTTAGGAAAATTTTCTACGTCGCGAATAGCTTCTCTTAGTTTATCTTCAATTGTCATACTACAAAGATAAGTAAGGAAGTAGTTTTTCGAATGTTTCTTCATTAATTAAATGTGATTGTTTTATCTCATTAAGATCTTTGAATCCATTTTTTTGCGTGCGCATTTTAACGATAGAGTTCGCTTGGCCCCAATTTAAGTAGGGGTGAGCATTCAATTTCTCCACTGTGACTTCATTGATATTCATGGTCCGAACATCTGATGGGTTGATTTTTAGGTAGGGGGTAATCTTATCGTAAGTTTCGGAATTCATTTTGTAGATTTCCATAAGTTGACTTTTTCTAACAAAACCGCCTAATTCGTTTTGGTACTTTAATATAGCTTTTGCATAATAAGGACCTAGTCCTTTTATTACTAATAATTCACTCTCAGAAGCCGTATTCAAATCAACTTCAACTTTAACTACGGGGATTTTCGCGTTTTCAATTTTATTAGCGATTGGTTTGCAAGGGTAGAAAGTAGAATCCTTCATGAGGGCAAATAAAACAGCTGGAATAACAAAAATCTTTTGTAAGTCCTCATTGGAGTAGATCCCTTTTCGCGTAAACTTCAAAACGACATTTACTTGTTTTTCAGAAAGCCCAAGTTTCAACCAATCTACTTTTTCATATTTATTAGGGTCAAATCGCAGCGGAGGCACTTTATATCTATTTCCGCTTTTAACGTACGATGTCTTTTGATAATATTCCTTTCTGCGTTTTTCAAAATCCGCAATCTTCGATCTAGAAATAGTTATTTTCAATGGTTTGTCAAAAGACCGGACAATTCTCGGAAGGAAAATGATGATTAAGCAAATAAAAAAGAAGAAAGCAACCCCTTTTCGGCTCCTTGGAGAAACATATAAAGGGGGATCATGAGTCACAAATTACTAAACGATAATTTTTTGAATTATTTTATCGCGAAGAAATTACTTATCGCCTTCTTTTCGTAACTTACTGTGGTGTTTACTATACCCAAAATAAATAAGAAGTCCAACTAACATCCAAACCGCAGCTACCGACAAGGTTGTTAGATCTAATGCTACAATCATTGCTAAACAAACTAGTATTCCTAATATAGGAACTAAGGGCACCAAAGGGGTTTTAAATGGTCGCTCTAATTGTGGAAAGTTTTTTCGCATCATAATTATTCCCGCACAAACAATTACAAAGGCAAACAAAGTACCAAAAGAAGTAAGGTTTCCTGCAACACTGCCCGGTATAAATGCAGCAAAACCACCTACCATTAGTAATAATATCAAGTTTGATTTATAAGGAGTTTTGAATTTTGGGTGTAAAACCGAAAATAGTTTAGGAAGTAATCCGTCGTTGGACATGGAATAAAACACGCGTGTTTGTCCCATTAACATCACTAATATTACAGATGAAAATCCTGCTAATATGGCAATATTAACACTAGTCCCAAGCCATTCATAACCCACCATTTTTTTTATAACATATGAAACTGAAGCTTCTCCGCCCGCTCCACCTTTACTAAACTCTGACCAATGTGCTATTCCAGTTAATACATGCGCGAATAAAATATATAAGATAGTACATACAATTAATGAGCCCAGGATACCTATAGGCATATCTCTTTTGGGATTCTTTGCTTCTTGCGCTGCTGTTGATACGGCATCAAAACCGATGAAAGCAAAAAAGACAATAGCTGCTCCGCCGAGAACGCCGCCCCAACCCCATTTAAAAATGCCTTCATGCCCAATAGTGCTTTCTGGAATTAAATAAGGAGTATGGTTTTCGGGTTTGATATAGCTCCAACCAACAACGATAAAAATCAAAACGATAGCAACCTTTATAAAAACCATAATACCATTGATAATAGCAGATTCTTGCGTCCCTTTAATCAATAATAAAGTAAGTATCGCCAAAATGGATAGAGCGGGTAAATTCATGATGCCATTTATAGTTGCCTTGCCAACTACCTTATGTTCAAATGGTGAGTGACACCATTCATAGGGAATGGCTCCGCCCAAGAGATTATTCAGGTATTCACTCCAAGCAATAGATACCGTTGCCGCTCCCAATGCATATTCCATCACCAATGACCATCCAATAATCCAGGCTACGATTTCTCCTAGCGTTGCATAAGAATAGGTGTAGGCACTTCCTGCAATCGGAATTGTGGATGCGAATTCCGCATAGCATAATCCGGCAAAAGCACAGCCAATAGCGGCAACAGCAAAGGATAATGTTACCCCAGATCCAGCAGCTTCTGCGGCGGCTCTTCCAGTATTTACAAATAATCCAGCGCCAATAATTGCGCCAATTCCTAGGGCAATTAGAGACCACATACCAAGTGTCTTTTTTAATCCGTGTTCATTAGCTTGCGCTTCTTGTAATAAGAGAGGGATCGATTTTTTATTGAATAATTTTTTCATGGTTATGTAAATTTTTTCCTGCGGAAACTGTTTTTATAAGTGCTAAAGATATTATTTTTTTTGTATTATTTATCTAAAAGCTTCAGTGTTTCTTCTAATAATTTGGGGCTATATCCAAATTCATTGAAGGACTTTATTAATACCAGCCCTGTCTTTGGAGGTCTTATAGCAGCTTGATTTAGGTCTTTGCTGTTTGTTTTTTTTATTAAATTTTTATCGCAATTGTAAAAAGTTGCGATTCGCAATACGATGTCATAAATCGAAAGCGTTTCTGGTCCGCAGGCATTATAAACCCCCAGTTTTCCTAATTGGCATATTCTAATACATGCCCATGCTAAATCATCAGCCCAAGTTGGCGCTCTGAATTGGTCATCTATGACGGAGATTTCTTGCTGTGCTAATAAAGATCCTTTGGCCCATAAAATTAAATTAGATCGCGAAAGATTATGTCCCTGTCCGTAAACAATAATTGTTCGAACGATTGACCAATTTTTATAAGAACCCAAATGCAATAATTGCTCTGCCTGCCATTTCGATTTGGCATAGTGACTTAGTGGGTTAGGGGTATCTGTTTCTGCATATGGTCCATTTTCTCCATCAAAAATAAAATCGCTAGAAAGTAATTGAAAATGGGCATTTATTTTTGATGCCTCGTTTATTACAATTAAAGTGGCAGCTACATTTATAGCATAGCATAATTCGGGATTTAATTCGCAATAATCAACATTCGTTAAAGCGGCGGTATGAATAACATGTGTTGGTTTTATCTCTTGAAAAACAGTGCTAATTTCTACATGTGAAGATATGTCCATCTTTCGATAAAGCTCTTCAGGACAATCTGGATTACGATTATCTCCTTGAGAGCTTGCTATAAATTGAACCTTGGAATTGAGTAATTGCTTTACAATTTTTTGTCCCAAAAGGCCATTACTGCCTGTAATTAAAACAATCATATTTCCCAAATTGATGTTTTTCTTTTACGTTGTAATTTAAAATAATGCTTATGCTCAAGAATCCAAGCAAGAATTAAATAAAGTAAAACAGGTGACCCAAATGTTAAAAATGAAAAATAGATAAATCCTAGTCTTACTTTATAGGTACTAATACCGATTTTTCTAGCAATCCATCCACACACACCATAAGATTGCATTTCAAAGAAAAAAGTAATTTTTTGTATGAGGCGTTTCATTTACACAAGATTTTTTTACCTACTTGACAAGTCAAACATTGTTTTCGTACGCAAAATTGCTGATAAATTTCTAAACAGGCTTGGCTTTCATAGGCGTTTTTTATTTCCAACCCAATTTTTTGCCATTCCCGGGTTATTTTATTGTCTTCAGCGGGTAAATTTTGATAGATTTTAATCCATTCTGAGGCATCTATTGTTTGCGCGCTTAGTATTGAGCAGCGATAAAGATAGGGAAGCAATGCATTAATGATTAAATTATCAATTATGAAGTTGGAATGCTTTCCCTTTAGCTTACTTTTTAATCTCATAATGGTAGCGGTAACATCGATTTTTTGTCCTATGTAGGCAATCTCTTCTTCGATTCTATAATTTTTTAAAAATAATTGCCATTCATCGAGTCTCTTATTTGCATTGCTTTGGGGTCGATGACCCTTTCTTACCCAATCCAGCTCGCTGACGGATTGTATGGGCCATTTTGGAGCTAAATCCTCTATTTTTATAGGTAATTGAACTGAATTATTCTGATTCTCTATTTGTTCAGTATGTCTCGCGAGCAGCGCTTCGAAATGGTCACCATTTGTATTACCGCCAAAAACACGAGCGATAAGTTTATTAAAAATATCTTGATGAAATGTGCCTGGCTTTACATAGGATTTTCGTTCTATGCGCCCAAAGAATACTTTTCGCTGTTGCTGCTTGTATTCATTTAAGTATTCATTTTTAAAATCACGGGAACATAAGATGGCTCTTCGATGCTTAAAGAAATTAAGGTAGTTGGAATAATGTATCCAATCGAAACCTTCTAAAATTTCAACTGTCGGAATTAAAAAGCCATTCTGAACAACTGGCTTATCATTTTTGTAAACGACATGTAATATCACATTGTCGTAGTTTTTGTCCTTGTGGTGTTGATGCTTGTACCAGTCTGATGCCATAACATGTATTTCCACATGGCCATGCCAAACCACATCATTTATTCGTATACTAGCCATTAAAAAATCTGGGCCTGAGTTTTGCTCATTATGTACTCCAACATCAATTACTTCAATATGATTACCATTTTTACCCGTGAATTTATGCAGGGCAAGCAATTTCATTTTCCATAAATAATGAATGTAGTCTTCTTTAATTAATAAGGACATGATAATTAAAGATACAAAAAAAAAGCGTTCCGAAGAACGCTTTGAAATACTTATCGAGGCAATGGGTCAGTAAATACTTTCCACATCGGATCAGCAGGAGGTGCCGTTAGGGGATTAAAATTTTCACTGGTAATTTTAACCTCTGTTCTACGATTAATTTGGTGTAATTTTTCAAATTTCACGTTGTCACTTACTTTAAACTGATTAATATATTCCTCTGTAAGAATTACTTCCACTCCACTTTCATCAATCCATTTTGCAGGAGAGGACTCACCTTTACCTGAAGGCTTTATTCTTCTTGGATCAATACCTACTTTGTCTACTAGATATACATATACTGCTTTTGCGCGGTTTTCAGACAATGCTTGATTATGTTTATCAGTAGCTCTAGCATCTGTATGCGAGTACAAATCAATTGTTATGTCTGGATAATTAGTAAGTAGACTATCTAAAAACTTTAATGAGTCAGTTGATTTAATGGAATTATCATCTACAAAGGTCCACTTGTCTAAATAATATCTAATTTCTGGTGTCCTAAGTTCGTATTTTGGTAAAAGGGGGATTTCTAATAAAAAACTTTGGTTTTTATCTAAACCAACAGTGGTGCATTTTGCTCCTTTACTATTTTCAAAATACTTATCTTTTGATGCAATAACAGAATAACTAACCTCACCATTGATATAGCGTGTACCATCTTGTTTCTTATCCCATTTAATTGTTGTCCCTTTTTCATTGGTTAATCCTTCCCAAAGACTTCCGTCACTTCCGGTTACAACAACCTTTGCGTCTGAAAGTTTTTTAACTTTTTTACCTGCTTCGTAAACCACTACACGTAGATCAAAAAGTAATGGCGGGATAGAAAAACTCCAAATATCAGGAGTATATTCTTTATTGGTACCAATTCTTCTTTCTGAAGTAAAATAACCTTTCGTACCATCAAAATCTGCCATAGCATAATCATTTGCGGTAGAATTAATTGGGTACATCATGTTGGTAGGGTTTTCCCATGAAGCAGGGTTTTCCTTGGTATTTTCTCCGTTTATATTAATTCTTGTAGCATAAAAAATATCAAGACCACCAATACCTGGATGCCCATCACTTGCAAAATAAAGTTTACCGTTGGAACCTAAAGATGGAAACAATTCATTCCCTGTCGTATTAATTGATTTGCCCATGTTTTTAGGAATAGAGTCCCAAACCTTATTCTTTTTATCATACATAACGTACCACAAATCTCTACCGCCCATTCCACCAGGCATATCACTTGCGAAAATTAACATCAATCCATCTGCAGTAATACATGGGTGACCAACAGAAATGGTGTCATTAGTTTTTAGGGTAATTTTAGTAACATTTTCCCATTCATCACCACCAATTTTATCAGCTTTCCAAATATCACAGCCTAAATTAAATTTAGCTTTCGTAGGGCATCTTGTAAAATAAAGTGTTTTGAACTTTGAATCCATACATCCCGTTCCTTCATTATCGGCTGTATTAATGAGATTATTATTATCAATGCTCTTAAAATTAATTAGCGCTCCTTTAGCGTCAAATTCCGCCGTCCATAAATCCATGAATTTTTCACCAGTTATAGGATCTCTTGCTGTTGAGGTAATATCTTCTCTACTTGTTCCAAATACTAAGGAAGCGCCTTTCTTATCGATGAAAGAAGGGGCCATATCAAATTCTTTTTTATTTAATTTCACCTCGCATTTAATGACAAAACGAGATTCTTCGGCATCGAAATCTTTATACATCTCACAAGACTTAATTGCCGATTCAACATCATGAGAAAGATCACTTGCCGACTTTCGCTTTTTATATTCTCTGTAATTTTTAATGGCATTATCAAATTGCCCCATCATTCGCTGCATTTCAGCTTGCCAAAAATAAAGCGAAGGTTGAATTTCGTAGTATTTTAATTCGATAGAGGACCCATACCACTCGTTTGCTTTGTCATATTGCTCCATGCTTCTATAGCATTCAGCCACTTTAAATGCCATATCGCCTTTTTGCGAAATACTTTTACCCTTAACGCCTAATTTTGTGTAGGCGGCCTGTAATTTTGGCAAAGCTTCAAAATAACGCCCGCCGTCAAATGATTTGACAGCTTCAGAAATATATTTAGGAACAACTGCCTGAGCATTTAAAACGGTAAAACACGCTAAATTGATAATGGTGATTAGTATTATTGTCTTCATAAATTGATTTTAAAATGCAGTTAAAATTTAATAAGGCTAACAAAAATAAAAAAAAAAAATTAATTTACCATTGTATATCCTTCCCAACGTTGAATTAAAGTTTCCATACCTTCATTTAAGGCCGAAGAAAAGGCCATTTTTTCCTTTGTTTCAGGATGTATAAACCCCAATGTTTTCGCATGAAGTGCTTGACCAGGAAGCAATTCAAAGCAAGATTCAATAAATTTTTTGTGGGTAGTTGTATTTGGTCCACGTAAAATTTTATTTCCCCCATATTCTGGATCATTAAAGAGTGGATGACCGATAGATTGTAAATGAACTCGAATTTGATGCGTTCGACCTGTTTCAAGTCGGCATTCGAGTAAGCTTGCCCATCCATAATTTTTTAATACCGAATAATGTGTAACGGCATGTTTACCGGTTTCCCCATCTGGAAAGACGGCCATTACTTTTCTGTTTTTTATGGATCTTCCTACATGTTTTGTAATTGTTCCGCCTTCTTTAACATCTCCCCAAACTAATGCCCAATAAGTTCTTTCGGTTGTTTTATCGTAAAACTGTTTTGCCAAATGGGTTAAGGCATCTTCTGTTTTTGCAACTAATAAAACACCGGAGGTATTTTTATCTATTCGGTGCACAAGTCCGGGTCTTCCATAATAGTTTTTTGGCATGGAAGGCAAATTATTAAAATGAAAAATCAAAGCGTTGAGCAATGTGCCAGAATAATTGCCATAGCCAGGATGAACAACCATATTAACTGATTTATTGACCACTACAAGGGTGTCATCTTCGTAAACAATTTGAATGGGAATATCTTGTGCAATGAGTTCAATTTCCCTCACCGGATAGGGCATCACGATTGAAATAATATCGTGTGGCTTTACGCGGTAGTTTTGTTTAACAACAGTGCCGTTCACTAACACATTGCCGTTTCTTGCTGCAACTTGAATTTTGTTTCTTGAGGTATTAGGAATTCGATCTAATAAAAATTTATCAATTCGAAGTAGGTCTTGCCCCGGATCTGCACTAAATCGATGATGTTCAAATAATTCATCTTCGGGTTCTAACCCAACATCTTCTATCACTGCTTGATTACTTTATAGACCTTCGAAGTGTAGCTTGGACTACTAATAAAATATACCCCTGCATTAAAAGGCGTAAGGTCAATGATGTCTGATACTGAGGTAACAATTAGCTGCCCAAGTTGGTTGTACACATAGATTGGGAAAAGTTGTCCATGATCAAAGGATACATTGAGTATATCTTTTGTCGGATTAGGGTAAATAGTTAAGGTGTTTTCCGCTACTTCAGGGCTGTTTAGGATCGCATCTAATTGTGTTGAAAAAATAGGTCGCAACATGGCCGACCCACTGAATGGCGCAGTAAACCAATTGTCCCCTCCATCAACCGAATAGCGAATGGTTGTATTATTATTAATATTTCTATCTAAACCTAAATTCAAACGTTCAGGATCTAATTGCCTCCAACCCACAAAAAATGTCGTTCCAACAGCAATCTTCACCGTATCTGTAAAATAATAGGTTTGGTAGTTATTTTGCCCATTAACATAGCTTGGCTGCCGCGGTGAAAAGGCATCGTCTTCATACAATACATTTCCCGGTTGGCCATTGTCATTATCCCAAACGGTT
>Ga0208858_1000146_pt1 | contig 15595 bp, 21 predicted proteins | sample LakMenEpi16Nov12_FD_150704 | JGI IMG/M metagenome (GOLD analysis project Ga0208858, IMG submission 150704) | Freshwater microbial communities from Lake Mendota, WI - 16NOV2012 deep hole epilimnion (SPAdes) | ecosystem: Environmental > Aquatic > Freshwater > Lake > Epilimnion/Euphotic zone ...
TATTCATCACTGGTTTACTCATTGTTGTTACTGTCTGACTGAATACTTAGAACCAGATTCAAATTTTCCAGCTAACTCATCTGCTTAGTACATATGTTTGTATCTCACTCAACTGATAACCGCTATATCCCCTGTGCTATGTACTTTCCAGCCTGTAAAAGATGGGTAAGTCCAACCAGAATAATGACGAGGAGATTTGAATCTAGGATACTTTGCTAGTCCCTTAAAAAACCTTTCAAAAGCAAAATCAACCCGTTTTAATGTGGCTTGTAATGCTTGGGAATTAATTACTTTATATTCTATCCAGACTTCTTTGAAATCCGGTAAACAATTCTGGTTTTTTTCCAACTTATTCCTGCTGCTTTAAACAAATCGTAATAACTTTTTTTGGTCTCGTAAACTACATCATATTCAAATGCTAGTTTATACTCTAACTCTCCTATTTCCCAATAATCCTTTGTTTGAAGCCAACACAATACCTCCTGTTTCTGTTCGGTATTCAAATAGCTTTTTCTTCCTTTGTATTTTAGTTTTAACCCATCAATTCCATTTTCCTCGTAGACTTGTTTCCAACCTGTTATTGAACTTAGTGACACGCCTAGAATTGTTTGAATTTCCTCATACAAGTAACCTTGATAAACCAGTTTGATTGCTAATCCTTTCCTCACCTCACGGGCATTTGCATTTTGAGCTATAAACTCCTGTAGTTCGGCGATGACTTCACCCACCACTGGCATCCCCTGTTCTAAATCCTGCTTTATCATTGTTTCCCTTTAGACTTGCACACCCTCTCCGTATTATATCTTAGTTTTTTTCAAAAATCAAATATTATTCCTATATTCACCTAACTGTTTACTTAACCAATCTGCTGGCTAGACCCATTGTACAGCAAGCCTGTGATGGGTGTGATGGGAAAATTGACAATTATTCAACTAGGCTTGTCCAGAAAAATACGTTAATTGTCACTGGCATTTAAACAAAGGACAATTAATAATTAACAACTGACAACTGACAACTGACAATCATGAAAAAATGTGTAAACGAAGATGAATTAATGAGGCACAGACAAGAGCTAAAAACTCACTGCCATGAATTAATTGATTTGATATTCCGACATCGCTATGGAATTAAATTACTCTTGTCTGCTAGTAAAGCCTTAGAAATGATTGCTGATTACAAAGCTAACCGTAATGGGAACTACGTTAAAAAATTTCCCCTGACTGTGCAAGATGCAGACACATTGCCAACGGTGGTTAAGAAATAGTTTAGGAATCAGAAAATACTGATAAATAATTCATACAAAACAATATGAGATTCTTGATTCTTGAAAAACACAAAACTTGATTTGATATTTGATTTTGTGTCTGAACAATAAATTTGTTCATCATAAACAGACAAAAATATCAAAAAATAGCTAAACTAGTTATAAGACTTCATCTATTATGATATGCAAGAAACAGCGACTCAAGTATTGATTCGTGTCTCTAAGAAATGGTATAGGATTCGGTATTTAGATCCTTATACCAGAAAGAGATTAATGTTATTATCAGAGGAAGAATTTGAAGTAGAACTTCAAGGGCTGCTTAAACCCGCAGCTTGACTTCTTTGATTTCACCATTGGCAACTTTTACGTAATCAATTAATTCTTTATATATTAAAGATTTATCTGCCCAGGGTGTTTCATCCCAAAAATTAATATTGCTACAACAAAACGCAAGAATATCAAATAGTTCGCTGTTGATTTTGTTGACTACAGTTTCTTTTTGTTTGATTTTATTTATCTCTAAAATTGTTTGGTCAATGGCATCTTGAATTATTGGGTTTTTAGGTAAAAGTCTCAATGATTTTAGTTGCTCTTGTCTAGCAATCAATTCCGGGCTATCCTGTGTTTCCACATTTGAATTTGTAATTGCATATTCCTTAATTTCCCTGTGCCGTTCTACTAAGGTTTGATCTACTGCTGAAATAATATCTGGTAGATAGGTACTAATTTTGTTGCTACAAAAATTATTTCCCATGTTTTCATGTTTTTTGCAGCGAACTCTATATGTCGAATTTCGTTTCTTACAAAAACATTTATAGCCGCAGTCAGCACAAATAATCTGCCCAGCTAGGGGGAAAATCTCTGTTTCCTTTTTTTCTCTACCGTAGCTGTATTTAGATTTATTTTCGTCAAGTTTTCTAACTATGCGTTTGAATATATCCTCAGTAATCAAAGGTTGGTGAGTATCTTCATGAATATCCCAGTTCTCAGGTTTATTTAAATTGTCTTTGATATTGTAGGCGGTACACCCTCTGAGTACAGGGTTTAAAAGCCAGTAACGCAGTCCGGCAGCAGTCCACTTGAGATGATAAGTTTGCAGTAAATATTGACCCGTACTCCTCAATGTAGCCCCATCACCGAGGAAATATTCAATCATCTTGTGAGCGATCGCCCATTTACTAATTCCATTCATCTCAGATAAATCAGGAGCATACTTTTCATCCACGCGACAATACCCAAAAGGTGGACGGGGAGAAGCCTTTTTCTGCTCTCTAAAAAAGTTCATACCATTTTTGATCCGATTAGCAAGTAGCCTAGATTCAAATTCAGCCAATCCAGCCATCTGGTTCACAGAAAACCACCCAAAGGGGGAAGATGGGTCAACGGGGGCATCCAAAACCGTGAGTTTGACTTTGTACTCCTCAAAGATAGCGATCGCTTTGTGAATCCCCACCACGCTGCGTCCTAGTCGGTCAATTCTAGTACAGATGACTTCGGTGATCTTGCCTTGTTTGCACTGAGCAATCATTTTATTAAATTCTTTCCTCTTGTCGCTGCGCCCGGACTCAACATCTGAGAAGATGATAATAGCACCAGCCCTTTCTACTCGTGCTGTTTGTTGCTCCAAAGCATTGCCTTCATCCTGTTCACGGGTGGAAACCCTCACATAACCTGCTTTCATCATCATTCCTCATATTGCCCATATTGTTAATATAACTCTACTCGTTTGATGCTTCACTCCAAGGCTCAAACAACCGTTCTTCACTTGGCTGCTGAAAGAGGATCTGTTGAAGACCTAGAACTTCATGAAGTAATGCTCAAAGGTTTCCGCGACGTTAAATGCGTGGAATCCGGTGGTCCAGAACCCGGTGTAGGTTGTGCTGGTCGTGGTATTATCACCGCTATTAACTTCCTTGAAGAAAACGGTGCTTACACAGATTTAGATTTCGTATCTTATGACGTACTAGGTGACGTTGTATGTGGTGGTTTTGCTATGCCTATCCGTGAAGATTAAGCTATTTTGTCTAGGGTTTTTGTTAATGCAATTGGTTGGGAATTTTGATTTTTTTATGCCCTATTTTTGCCCTGGGAAATTTTTGGGAAATGGGGTTTTTGTTAGGGTTTATTCTTTTGTTTACCCTATTTTGTCCCTAGTGTCAAGGGGGATACATGATTTTTGATAAATGTGTTACTTTTTGGTTATTTTTAAGTGATATCTCATTTTTAATAACCCATTAATAATAGAGTGGAATAAGATAATTTGTTACATTTTATTAAAATCAGTTATTACTATAGTCAGATTTTATATACATATATAATTATGTTGTATAATGTATTTTTGTAACTTTTTATTGTATTTTGATAGTCAAATGGAAGATACACGCAATAAGATTATCAGTTTTGTCGAATATGTCCGCAAGTTGACAGGGGATGAAAAAGGTGAAGCACAAGTATTTTGCGATCGCCTTTTTCAAGCATTTAATCATGAAGGCTATAAAGAAGCAGGAGCAGAATTAGAGTATCGGGTAAAAGTTAAAGGAAAATCAACTAAGTTTGCTGATTTATTATGGCGGCCTCGTTTACTACTAGAAATGAAAAAACGAGGTGAAAAGCTAGAAAAACACTATCAGCAAGCATTTGAATATTGGTTAGAATTAGTTCCCCAGCGTCCAAAATATGTAATTCTCTGCAATTTTGATGAATTTTGGATTTATGACTTTGATATACAACTGCGAGAACCAGTAGATCAAGTTAAATTAGAAGATTTACCAACCCGCTTTACTGTCTTAAACTTTCTCTTTCCTGAAAATCGCAAACCTCTATTTAATAACAATTTGGTTGACGTTACCCGCAAAGCCGCAGATAACGTTGCCCAAGTTTTTAATCGTCTCGTTGAAAGAGGAGAAAAACAAGAAATTGCCCAGAGATTTATTCTTCAGTGTGTTGTTTCCCTATTTGCAGAAGATATTGATTTATTACCCAGAGGATTATTTAGTGAATTTTTAGATGATTGTCGTTCTAATCGGATTAGTTCCTATGATTTAATTGGTGGACTTTTTCGACAAATGGGAAGTCAACGCCCAGCCCCTAACGATAGTCGTTATCGAGATGTACCTTATTTTAATGCAGGGGTATTCTCCAAAGTTGAACCAATTTCACTTACGAGAAGCGAAATTGATCTTTTAGCATCAGCAGCAACAGAACGTTGGTCAAAAGTTGAACCAGCTATTTTTGGGACATTATTTGAATCTAGCATGGGTAAAGAAGAACGTCATGCTTTGGGCGCACATTATACCAGCCCTGTAGACATTCAAAAAGTCATCTTACCTACCATTGTGCGACCTTGGGAAGAACGCATTGACGCGGCTACAAAGTTAAATGAGTTATTAATACTCAGACAAGAATTAATTAATTTTACAGTTCTTGATCCAGCGTGTGGAAGTGGTAATTTTCTTTATGTTGCTTATCGAGAACTCAAGGGACTAGAGGCAAAATTACTAACTAAAATTCATGAAAATTTTGGACTGAGAAATAGATTATCTATTGGCACAATGTCCCTCATTAAAACAACCCAATTTCACGGTATTGACATCAAACATTTTGCGGTAGAACTGGCAAAAGTAACTTTGATGATTGCTAAAAAGTTAGCATTAGATGAAGAAAATCAGTTACTTGATGTAGCGCAAATGAGTTTACCCATAGAAATTGATCGCGCTCTACCTTTGGATAATTTAGATAAAAATATCCGTTGTGGTGATGCTTTATTTTGTGATTGGGTGACAGCAGATGCAATTATTGGCAACCCTCCCTATCAATCAAAAAATAAAATGCAGCAGGAATATGGAGTAACCTATGTCCGTGAAGTCAGAGAAAAATATGCAGAAGTACCTGGAAGAGCAGATTATTGTGTTTACTGGTTTCGTCGGACTCATGATGCTTTAAAAGATGGTGGACGGGCTGGACTTGTTGGTACAAATACCATCCGTCAAAACTATTCCCGCGAAGGTGGTTTGGATTATATAGTCAATAATGGCGGAACTATTACCGAAGCAGTTTCTACTCAAGTTTGGTCAGGGAGTGCAGTTGTTCATGTTTCTATTGTTAATTGGATTAAAGGTGAAGAACTGAGTCAAAAGAAACTATATACCCAGATTGGAGATGATAAAGATAGTCCTTGGGAAGTTTTAGAAGTAGATAAAATTAACTCTTCCTTATCTAATAAATTTGATGTTACTCAAGCCAAAAAACTGGTGATTAATGTAAAATCAGGAACTTGTTATCAAGGACAAACTCATGGACATGAAGGATTTTTATTAACTCCTCAAGAAGCTGCTACGATGATCCGCCAATCAAAGAATAATGCAGAAGTGATATTGCCTTACTTGATAGGAGATGATTTATTATCAGAAATCCCTCCACTACCACAAAGATATGTTATAGACTTTCATCCCCGTAATCTTCTCACTTGCAAGAAATATTCTGCCCCATTTAAAAGAATTGAATCAATGGTACTACCAACCCGCGAAAATGCTGCAAAGGAAGAACGAAAGCGGAATGAAGAACTATTACAAAAAGATTCCAAATCTAAAGTTAATAGACATCATCAAAATTTTCTTACTAAATGGTGGCTACTTTCCTATTCTCGTGCTGAATTAATTGAAAAACTCAATCAGCTTTCTCGTTATATTGTTTGTAGCAGAGTCACAAAAAGACCTATCTTTGAATTTATTGATTTTAGAATCAGACCTAGTGATGCTTTACAAGTATTCCTATTATCAGATGATTATTCCTTTGGAATTTTACAATCTGATATTCATTGGCAATGGTTTAATGAACAATGTTCAACCCTAAAAGGCGATTTTCGTTACACATCCAATACTGTTTTTGATTCTTTTCCTTTTCCCCAAAATCCCAAATTATCACAGGTAAAAAAAGTAGCATTAGCAGCAGTTACATTGCGACAATTAAGACAAGAACTGATAACAGAACATAAATTGAGTTTACGCGAACTTTATCGAACCCTAGAATTGCCAGGACAAAACCCTCTTCGCAAAGCACAGGAACAACTTGATAAAGCAGTCCGTCAAGCTTATGGCATGGAAGCCAAGGAAGATGTATTAAAGTTTTTGCTAGAGTTAAATTTTGCAGTTGCAGGCAGAGAAACAAATAATTTACCCGTAGTAGCTCCTGGTTTACCTCCCTGTGTAAATAATCCCAGCGAATTTATTACAAATGATTGTGTAAAAATGCCAGAGTAAAAGTTAATAGATTAATATCAGCGAAGATATAGCGATCGCATTTCCGGTGTGTGGTTTAGTGCGATCGCTTAAAAAAAATAGTATAATACTTATATTCTCAAGGATAATGCTCATGGAAATTCAAGAACTTAAAGCAATAATTAAAGAAAGCATCCGCGAAGTTCTGCGAGAAGAAAGAATGCTACTTTGTCAAGTCCTCATACCCTATGTAAGTGACGAAGAACAAGAAGAACTAGATGAAATGTTTGGTTCACCATCAGATTATCAAGATGAAGAATTAGTTGATATGACAGAGTGGGTAAAACATGGCCATAAAATTTCGTAAGAATGCTATTAAGTTTTTAGAAAAAGCCAATCTTGAAGATACTGAGAAAATTCAGGAAAAAATATCTCAACTTCTAGCTTTTGTCGAAGAACAAGCCATTATTCCCTTTACAGAATTTGATATTAAAAAAATGAAAGGAGATTGGGAAGGATTTTATAGATTACGTATTGGTAAAATCAGAATTGTCTTTACAGTTAATACCCAATCTGGTGAAGTTGAAATTTTCACAATTGGTGCAAGAGGAGATGTTTATAAATAAAAGTTTTTAAATTAATAAAGATGTGCATTGTGGGGATGCGATAGCGTTCGCGGTAGCGTCCCGGAGGGAACTAGCGCTCCGTAGGAATCATATTTAGTGTGTCCAAGTAAGTGATTTAATGCTTTAATTAGGATTAAGGATATAACTTTGAGAATTGTTATCAATTCAAAGATAAGGAGATAAAGATGCAAATTGCAGTCAAGCCAGATCAAGAAAAATACATTCTTGAAAAACTACAACAAGGTAAATATAAAAGCATTGACGAGTTATTATCCATAGCTTTTCAACTTTTAGAACAACATGAGGAAAAAGAAAAGCAACTTAGTGAATTAAGACGAAAAATTGCTGAAGGAACAGAACAAATTCGTCAAGGTGAAGTAATAGAAGGTGAATTAGTTTTTCAACAACTACCACAAAAGTTAAAATATGACTAAGTTACTAAGAAATCAGGGTTTTTCAAATGCACGTTATTACTCGTAAACGACTAAATGAATTTGCTAAACTTTATCCAGATACAAAAAATGCTCTATCTCAGTGGTATCAATTAGTAAAGGAAAATGAATTTATCTCATTTGTAGAACTCCGTCAAATGTTTCCATCAGCAGATCAAGTTGGTAAATTGACAGTTTTTAATATTGGTGGTAACAAAGTTAGACTAATTGCAGCAATTCATTATAACCGCCAAAAAATCTATATCCGTGCTGTGCTAACACATTCAGAATATGATGAAGGAAAGTGGAAAGAATAATGCAAACTTTAAACTTTGAAAAAACCATTAATGCTTGGTCATCCATTGCCGAAAATGTCTTTGTTCCTCACACAGAACAGGAATATGAACACTTAGTTGATATACTAGATTCTCTGATAGATCAAGTTGGTGAAGATGAAAACCATCCCCTTGCTTCACTCATGGAAGTCATCGGAGTTTTAATTGAAAACTATGAAAATGAACATATTCCTGAACTAGAGGATATAGATTAACTATTGGGAAGTAATTTTTAATTGCTGAATTAACCCCCATTTTGCATCATCCAAACTAACATACCCAAAATTTCTTCCACAGGAGGGAGAGAATAATCCATTAAATCAATAGTAACAAGATCATTTTCCAACTTCAGGAAACGCCATTGTGTACCACTACTAATTACACCATAAATAACGCTAAGAGAATTATTTTTAGCAGCATTAAATCTTTGCGCGGCCACCATCTCTGCAATACATTGTCCAAACCCAGTTCTTAAATCAGCCTTTTTTGCTTCGACAATGACAATTACAGGTGCTTCAATTTCTAACACTTCAGGAGAACTACTTAATAGAAAATCGCAAATTCCATTAAGTCCCACTGACTCATCAACTGTAAAATCTTCACCGGAAAATAAGCTAATTTGCCGATTTAAAATCTTTCTTACTTCTAATAAAACTGGGTAAATAATTCCTTCAGAACGAGCTTTTTCACTAGCAGAAGAAGAAATTGGTATACTTTCTTCAAGATATGCCTTGAGTGTAGCAGATGGTTCAATTTTTTCAATAGCAGGAATAAAACGCCCACCTTCCTGAGTTTTTAAACCAAAAGCTTCTTTAACCTTACCAATAGATGTAAATTGACTATAAGACATATCTTGTAACATTCCTAGTTTTATAAAATTACTCTTTGCGCCTCTGCGTGAGGCTAACTCTTATCCTAACTCAATTTTTATCAAACTGTGTCCCATCTGCAACCTCAATCTTTCATTGTCAATTCTCAACCTCTCATTTTCCTGTTCCAATCTAATTACAATATCTTGTAGATCTTCAACTTTTGATTTTTTCTTAATTGCTTCCTCAATTGCCACCTTGCGATTTTCTAGACTAAACCACTTTTGATAAATAGATGTGTGCATATTCACAGAATGACCCAAATTATCAGCAGCAGCTTTAATCGGAATCCCCATCAAATGCGCTCGAATTGCCCAACCATGCCGCAAATCATAGGGTTGAAAAGGAATCCCCACAAATCTAAACCATCTATCTGTACCATGTCGCGCAGAGTTGATTTCTCGACTGGTAACTTTATCTTTAATTTTTGCTTTTAATAATTCAATTGCTTCGGTATCCGTGGTTAAATTAAAAGTTTCTACCCAACGTGGATATAATGGTAAAGCTTCCCTTTCTCCCGTTTTACATTCTTCATTTACGCGCCATGTATTCATCGTATTTTCTGATGATAACCACCAATTTAAATCAGGATTAACAAAAATTTCAATCGGTCTTAATCCATAGGTTGCTAACATCCCATAAACCCATCTCCACAATTTCCAATTATTTCTATCTTCCCTAGTTGTTAACTTACTAGAACGATTAATAGCATAATTTTCAAACTTGAGATATTCCTGTTCTATGTCTGCATCAGTGGGTATATCACGTTTACGTTGAGAAATAGCCTTGATTTTTAAATTACTTAATTCTGGAACTTCTAAACCAGAACATTTACATAAAACCCTAATTACCTTAATTAATTCATTTTTTACACTATCGGAAGATGGGCAAAATTTCACAGCATCAATAAAATTGGCATTTATTGCTAATTTATCTTTTGGCAAATGTGTTTTAGCAATGTAGAAATAACTATTAAAAGTATTGTTACTTTTGAGAGTGCGTTTCCTAGTTTGGAAATAGTTGTTTTCAAACTCAGAAACCAACTCAAACATGGTGAGAAATTTAGATTTAAATCTTGTTTTGCCTAAATATTTATCAGTCCAAATAAATTGTTTTCTGGCAATTAATTTTCCCAACTCATTAGCTTCTTCTTCTGCCGTATTTAAACCATCAAAACTAAAAGGAATACCCAAAGAAATATCATATTGCTTTGTGCCGCTACCGTTTTTATCAATATCACCTGGTTTAATAGGTAAGGTAGTTCTCAACTGTAATGAATTGCCGGATTTTCTGACAGAAACACTCACCCTAGCGGCTCTTAGTCTAGCATTAATTGCCTTTAATTCTGTGGTCAGTTTTGCCGTTAAGTGATTTTCTTGATTTTCTACTGCTTGCATTCTGCCTAAATATCCCCCGTCGGTAATAGCTGTTTGGTGAAAATCGGCAAATGCTTCCTGTGTTCTGTCCATACCCTAGATTTACCCTAATAAAAAAACTGTTCACTCCAGACAATGATTGCGGCAAACATAGTTGAAAATGAACATTTTCCGGCTTTTAAAATTATCTTATTACTCTTTCCCGTGAAGGTAAAGCACAAGAAATCTACATCGTTACATCAGGTGAAATGATGGCGATGTATGCTGCAAACAACATCGCTCGTGGTGTACTTAAATATGCTCACTCCGGTGGAGTTCGTTTAGGTGGTTTGATCTGTAACAGCCGTAACACAGACCGAGAAATCGAATTAATCGAAACCTTGGCTGCACGTTTGAACACTCAAATGATTCACTTCGTTCCCCGCGACAATATAGTTCAACACGCTGAACTACGTCGGATGACAGTGAACGAGTATGCACCAGAAAGCAAACAAGCTAACGAATACCGCGCACTAGCTAAGAAGATCATCAACAACACTAACCTCACCATCCCTACACCTATCGAAATGGAAGAGTTGGAAGAATTGTTGATTGAGTTCGGTATTCTTGAAAGCGAAGAAAATGCTGCAAAATTAGTTGGTAAAACAGCATAATTCACTGCTAAGAAAGAATTTTCTAGTACCAGGAAAAAGGCAGAGAGCAGCACATCAAAAGCTCTCACCTTTGACCAACATTTCCCTATCGCTACAGGGGACTTCATGTCCCCAAACACCTCATCCCTATTTCCGTTCCTTTAGGAGCAAGAGAGATTAACAATGACTTCGACCGACGACAAGAAGATTGTTGAACAAAGAAAAGAACTAGTTAAAGAAGTTCTCAAAGCTTACCCCGAAAAAGCTGCTAAGAAGCGTGAAAAGCATTTAAACGTATTTGAAGAAGGTAAGGCTGATTGTGGTGTTAAATCTAACATCAAATCCTTACCTGGTGTAATGACCGCTCGTGGTTGTGCTTACGCAGGTTCTAAAGGTGTGGTTTGGGGTCCTATTAAGGACATGATCCACATCAGTCACGGTCCCGTAGGTTGCGGTTACTGGTCTTGGTCTGGTCGTCGTAACTACTACTTAGGTACAACAGGTATTGATACCTTTGGTACTATGCACTTCACCTCCGACTTCCAAGAACGCGACATCGTGTTTGGTGGTGACAAGAAACTGACTAAATTAATTGAAGAATTAGATGTATTATTCCCCTTGAATCGTGGGGTTTCTATTCAATCTGAATGTCCTATCGGTTTGATTGGGGATGACATCGAAGCAGTAGCTAGAAAGACATCCAAAACCATCGGTAAGCCAGTTATTCCCGTCCGTTGCGAAGGTTTCCGTGGTGTGTCTCAGTCTTTAGGACACCACATCGCTAACGACATGATTCGTGACTGGGTATTCCCCAAAGCAGATCAAGGTAAGAAAGACGGTACATTGAAGTTTGAAGGCACTCCTTATGACGTAGCCATCATTGGTGACTACAACATCGGTGGTGATGCTTGGGCCAGCCGGATTTTGTTAGAAGAAATCGGTTTGCGCGTTGTTGCTCAATGGTCTGGTGACGGTACAATCAACGAAATGTTGATGACCCCCAACGTGAAGATGAACCTCATCCACTGTTACCGCTCGATGAACTACATCAGCCGTCACATGGAAGAAGCTTATGGTATACCCTGGTTAGAATATAACTTCTTTGGTCCTACCAAGATTGCTGCATCTTTACGTGAGATCGCTTCTAAGTTTGACGCGAAGATTCAGGCAAATGCTGAAAAGGTAATTGCTAAGTATCAACCTACCATGGATGCGATCGTTAGTCAATATCGCCCCCGTTTGGAAGGTAAGACAGTTGCAATGATGGTTGGTGGTTTACGTCCCCGTCACGTTGTTCCTGCTTTCCAAGATTTGGGAATGAAGATGATTGGTACAGGTTATGAGTTCGCTCACAGTGACGACTATAAACGTACTACCAACTACATCGAAAACGGAACGATAGTTTATGACGACGTTACCGCTTACGAATTTGAAGAGTTCATCAAAGCATTGAAGCCAGACTTAGTTGCTTCTGGTGTGAAAGAGAAGTATGTATTCCAAAAAATGGGTCTTCCTTTCCGTCAAATGCACTCTTGGGATTACTCCGAACTTGATTATGTTGGTGGAAAGGTGCGGTAAATTTAGGTTTTTTTGTTGGGGAATTAAGAGAGTTTAATTTTTAGACTAAATGGATTTTATTATGTTTGATAATAACATTGTTTGTGGATAACTGCAAGTAATAAAGGTCTTATTATATCTGATTTTAAGATGGTTGTGAATTTTTGAAGTTTGGTGATTTGGTTAAATTTGATAACTTTTTGTGGGTTGGTTTTTTAGCTTAAATTTATCTATAACACAATCAGAAATATGTCAGACAAAAAATGTTATTATATTAACCAAGTTTACTTTTTTTGAATATGCTGGATTTGAATAATTTTGATATTGCCCAATATGCAGGAAATAAAGCCCTAGATGAGTTATATAAAGCATATCGTATATATGTTGAACCTATATCAAAGGCTTTGGCTAATAATAACATCCATGTTGTTTCTTATGATTTCAAAGAAAATCATGATATAGACATTTTATCCTCAAACCTAACAGTACGAGATATTGATGTAGATTCTTCTGATCCTATAAATGCTTTACACTGGAGTAGTTATCTTATGGCCTTACGTGAAGCAGAGGCTAAATACTGCATTAATGCAGCAATATTTTTTCAAATGAAGATGGAAACTGTAATAAATGATGTTATTGAATGTAATTTATCTAAAAAATATTTCCATGAAAAGTGGGGTCACTTTTTAAAGTCGCATAATGCCACACCAGAGGAATTAGATTATTTCAATGGATACTGTGAAAACATCTATAGAAAAATGCGTAATACAACCATTCATGCTAAACAAAGATTTGGAATCAGAAATGCGGAATTGTTTAGATTTCCTTATGTTCATAAATATATAAAATTTGGTTGGTATTCGTTTGTTTTCTTGCTTAATAAAACCAATGGATTGAATATGAATTCTGAAGATAACTGGTTACAAATATGTCAATCTATTCATCGAATTCCTGCAAACATATCGGCAGAGGATTTTTGTGATATGAGTATATTGTCAGAAAAAATGTCCAAAAAGCATTATGATTATATAAATCAGAACTTATAGGTAGTTTTAACAAACGAGCGTTGAAAGCACAAAGGATAAAATCTTTAGTGGGTAGCTTAGTTTAAGCAACAGCGTAACACAATATCTTCTCAAAACAGTCATCATTAATAATCAATTACATCCTGTAAATCCTAAAATCATGGATATCCTGATTCTGACAAATGCTACAATTAATAAACCATCAAAGGGAGTAAACAAAATGGCAACTAGAATCAATATTAATCCAGATATTTGCAACGGACGACCTATTATTGCTAACACTCGAATTCCTGTACAAACGATTATGGAGTTTTTAGGTGCCGGTGATTCCATCGAGGAAATCCTGGAAGAGTACCCCACTCTGAAACGAGAAGATATTTATGCTTGTATCCAATTTGCTGCAAAGTTAATGGCGAACCACTATGAAGTGAGAAAAATCGCATGAATGGATTTTTATTTGATGAAAATCTTCCTATTAAAATCCAATTTACTCCATCTTTGCCCATCATCCATGTTTCAATTTTAGGTGACAGTCCAAATGATAGCCAAATTTGGGAGTATGCGAAGGAAAAAGAATTGGTCATTGTTACTAAAGATGCAGATTTTTCAGATCGGCTGATGGTTGATTTGTTCCCACCTAAAATAGTACATCTGCGTTTTGGGAATATGCGAAAACGTGAATTTCACTTATTTCTAGCTCAGGTTTGGCCAGAGATTGAAATGTTAGTGATTGATCACAAGTTAATTAATGTTTATTTAGATCAGATAGAAGCATTTAGATAATTGGGGGATTTTACATGAAAATAGTGATGTGCGGAGAAACCTCCGCACTAATCCTTGATTTTATTCGTGGATAGTCACTTTGATCATTTTAACTGGAGTTTTGGGGCGATCGCAGAACAATAATCATCAATTAAATCCTGTAAATCCTTATATCCTGGATATCCTGATTCTGACAATCAATGCTACAATAAACAAATAATTACTTGCTATCATATTATGATGATTACTCAAGCACTGAAATTACAACTAAACATCTCAGAGAAGTTATTATTAAGTAAACCGACACAATTTATTTGAGGTAAACCTTATGCTACAACTACAGATTAAATCCGATTCTCCTGATCTTGAAATTGTACAAAACCTAGTTAAAGCAGCCATTGAATCAGAGATTAAAAGCCTGCAACGTTCACTAGCAAAAACTAACAAATTGTTAATGGAGTTTGAAACAAAATATCAAATTTCATCCGAGTTTTTCTTCACTCATTGGACAGCAGAAGACCTGGAAGGAGGGGACGAAGAATATGTCAGTTGGTATGGAGAGATAAAAATAAAGAAAAAATTAACTAATTCTCTACAAAAATTAGAAGCAATAGAATATGTTACTCAACAATTACCAAGCTAATATCATTTCCGTTATTCAAAAATATGTGAATGACGGATGGATTCTATCCTTTAATTTTTCAGTAGATACTAGATCAAATTATGTTGGTTTTATCCAGGGAAATTTAGAATTTTTACAAGGATCACGGCTATTCTTCAAAGAATATGTTGATCTCCAAGAATCAGTGGACAAACTGTCTTATTCATTTCATTATCAAGATCATGAAAATAACTTAATATTTCGCTATGATAATGCAAAACACAAACCTGATTTGGGTTATGCAGATCATAAGCATATTCAATAGGACTTACGCACTGTACAAATTAACTATCATGTGTATGAACGATATTTGGTCGTTTCAGGCTTTGCGGATGAAGTCTAGATAAATAGCGATCGCTAAAAAATCATCGAAAAATCGGGTTTAAATCCCTGAAAGTCATACCCCCTATTTGGTATTTCCTGTCAATGCGTAAGTCCTATTCAAGATCAAATCGTCCCATCTAAAATTCCAGATATTGAGCAAGTAATTTTAGAAATTATCACTGATCACTTAAATAATATAAAATGATAAATAAAATTCTGTAAATCCTAAAATCCTGGATATCCTGATAGCGAAGCGTGGCGTTAGCCATTTCTGACAATTAATGCTACAATAAGCAAATAATTACTTGGTATCATATCATGATGATTACTCAAGCACTGGAATTACAAACTAACACATTAGAAGATATATCAGAAGATATCATTTTCCCACCCAGTGACCTATATAGTGATGAACCTCCCGTGGAAACAGAACTGCATCTCGAACAAATAATGCTCTTAATAAAATCTCTCAAATGGTTATGGAAAGAGAGAACTGATTTTTATGCTGTTGGAAATC
>Ga0208858_1000147_pt1 | contig 15500 bp, 12 predicted proteins | sample LakMenEpi16Nov12_FD_150704 | JGI IMG/M metagenome (GOLD analysis project Ga0208858, IMG submission 150704) | Freshwater microbial communities from Lake Mendota, WI - 16NOV2012 deep hole epilimnion (SPAdes) | ecosystem: Environmental > Aquatic > Freshwater > Lake > Epilimnion/Euphotic zone ...
AGAACAGAGAACCAATTGGGATTTTATTAAAAAGCACCTCCGCCGAGATGATAAATTTTTAAACCTATTTGGATATTCTGGAGCCGCTTCTTGCGTGGCAAGATATATAGGGGCCGATACCTATCATGTAGATTCGTCGAAAACCGCTCTTAATGCAGCCAAAGCAAATATGGAATTAAATAAACTTTTAAATATTCGATGGGTTTTTGAAGATGCGGCGAAATTCTTAGCAAAGGAAGTTCAACGCGGACATCAATTTCAAGGGATTCAGATGGACCCTCCCGCATGGGGAAATGGCGCTAAAGGAGAAAAATGGAGGTTGGAGGATCAAATCGATGACCTTATGAGCAATGCGGCAAAAGCTTTAAGTCCAAACGGATTTCTTATTATGAATACCTATTCCCCTTCGGTTGATCTAGCATTAATTAATGATTTGAGCTCAATTTATTTTTCAGATAGAAAAAAAGAAGTCGTTGAACTTGTTATGAGTACAACGACTAAAAAAACCTTGTCGTTTGGAAATTTACTGCTTGTATTCCCGTCTACTTCTGAAGAAAACCATTAGCATTCTCCGTCCAAATACTTGGGCCACCTGCCATATAGCCAGACTGACCTAAACGTACATAATCATACGCTTGAGATTCGTTTATTGTAGACTCTACAAACCAAACTGTAGGATAACCCCTTACTTCGTATTGACGTGCTAGTAAATTATTTTGATTTTGAAGTGCAACGGACTGTTTGCTTTTATCTTTAGGGAAGTCAACATCAACTAAAATAACATTGTCAACTGCCCATTTTTTAAAATCGTCTGTTAAAAAAACTTCCTTTTGAAGCCTTATACACCAACCGCACCAATCGCTTCCTGTAAAGAACAACATAAGAGGCTTCTTCGTTTCGGTAGAAATTTTGGATGCTTCACTTAAATCGGTATACCATGTTAATTGTTCTTTTTGAGCAGATAGATTAGCAGAGAAGAGAACAATGAATAATAAAAAGAATGTGTTTTTCATATAGAGAATTTTAGTAAAGTTAATAATGCAAAATCGATTTTGCAAATACCGTGCAAATATTTCTCTTAAGGCTATTTAATATTACATTTTTAATATCCTAATTATAAATGACTTATATTCGTATTAAATATACTATTATGAAACTAAGCATTACCTTCCTTCTTTTCTCGTTCTTCTCGATGACACTAATTGCACAAACACCGACTCAAACGATCCGTGGTAAAGTGGTTGACAGCGAATCGCAATCACCATTAGTCGGGGTTAAAGTGGAAGTTAAAATAGCAACTGGAGAACAATTCCGTGCTTTAAGCGACGTTGATGGGAATTTCGAATTAGTAAATGTTCCAATTGGTAAACATCAATTAACTGCCACATTTTCTATGTATGAGGCAAAAACAGTTACCGCTGAACTATCATCAGGAAAAGAATTAATCTTAGCTATTGCGATGTCGGAGATGATTGCCAAACAAGGAGAAGTATCAATCGTTGGCAGACGTAAAGGACAAGTATTAAATGAGATGGCCATGCTATCTGCCCAACAATTTAGTGTCGAAGAAACAAATCGTTATCCCGGATCTCGAATGGATCCTGCCCGAATGGCCTCAAACTTTGCTGGAGTGCAGGGTTCAGATGACTCCCGAAACGACATAGTAATCCGAGGAAATTCCCCATTAGGAGTCGTTTGGAAAATGGAAGGCATTGATTTGCCCAATCCCTCACACTTTGCAATTTCAGGAAGTACGGGTGGGCCTGTTTCCATTATTAACAATAAGTTCTTGGGAAATTCAGACTTTTTTATGAGTGCCTTCCCAGCAGAATATGGGAATAGCACTTCCGGTGTCTTTGATTTAAAAGTTAGAAATGGAAATGATAAGCGACATGAATTTACTGGCCAATTTGGTTTTTTAGGAACCGAAATGATGGCGGAAGGACCATTAAATAAAAAAGGAAACGCAAGTTATCTTATTATGGGGAGGTATTCTACGCTTAGTCTTTTTCAAAAAATAGGAATACAAATTGGGACCGATGCTGTACCTGTATATGGAGATGCCTCTTTCAAATTTAATTGGAAACTAAAAAATGGGGGCAACCTTGCTTTATTTGGTTTAGGAGGCGCTAGTAACATTGCAATTGAAATCTCGAAACAAAAAGAATATACTAAAGAATTTTATGGAGAAGGTGATCGAGATCAATATTTTGGGACAGCCATGGGAATTGTTGGTCTTAATTTTAAGAAGTCCTTAAGTGAAAAAACATATATTACATCAACTATTGCGGTATCATATGAAAACCAGCACGCCAAACATAATTACCTACAACGCAGTTTAGATACGCTTTCAACAGGAGCTATTGAAATTAAAGTTGACACCTCCTATGCCTTAATGGCCTACACGTTTAATTTTAATAAATATTCTGGCTTCATAAGTATTAATCATAAAATAACAAAGCAGCACCTTATAAAGGCAGGCATAAACCTTGATCTCATTACGATGCAACAATTGGATTCAGGACTAGTGGATATTGGCGTTCCCAACGTTTTTAAAAACAGGTGGGATTATAATGGCGCATGTGTATTAATACAACCTTTTATACAATGGAAATGGCGTATTAGTGACAAAATGGATTTTACGGCCGGAGTTCACTCACAATACTTTAGTTTAAGCAATAGTTTAAGTATTGTAGAACCGAGGTTAGGCTGGAAATACCGAATGAATGGGAATCAATCCATCTTTGCTGGCGGAGGGATGCACAGCCAAATGCAACCCTTATACACCTATACATATAATAAATACGGCACGCAAGCTAATCCAATCTATCATAATAAAAACATGGATTTTATGCGCAGTTTACATACCGGGATAGGGTATGAAAAATTCTTTAAAAAAGGAATAAGTATCCGGACCGAAGCCTATTATCAGTATCTCTATAATGTACCCGTAACAATTGCTCCTTCATCATTTTCGATGATCAATTTAGGCAGTTCCTTTTCACGTGTTTTCGCAGATCCTCTTGAAAATACAGGGACAGGAGTTAATTATGGATTAGAATTGACCGTTCAAAAATATTTTGATAAAAACTTTTTCTTTTTATTTTCAGGGACCTTGTATAATTCAGAGTATAAGGGAAGTGACGGTGTCACACGCAACACCTCCTACAATGGGAATTATGTTGCCAATTTATTGGCCGGAAAAGAATTTAAATTGGGCAAAAATAATGTTATTGGTCTTGGCCTAAAGGTAACAAGGGCAGGTGGTAAAAAATATGGGTATGTTGATGTGGCAGCTACAAATCAAAATTACGATTTAACATTCCTGGATTCGGCATTCAACACACGTCAATTTAGAGACTATTTCAGGCTTGACTTGAAAATTAGTTGGCGATTAAACACGGCGAAAATGACTCATGAAATTGGCCTAGATTTGGTGAATCTTTTAGGAACAAGAAATATTCTTGGACTTACATACGCTCCTAGTTTAGACCCTGCAGAGTCAAGTGACCCAGGGTATCAACCTACTGCAGAAAAGACACAACTCGGATTCTTGCCTATATTTTATTACAAAATTGATTTCAGGCGAGCAAAATAACTAGTTCCAGACGGGGCAATCACAATCTTTTTTAGATTTTAGATAGATAATGAAACCCGCTGAAATAGAGGAATTAAAAGCACCAAAAAAGTGTGAGACCGTATTTTTAGCTGCATTTTGGTGGGTGTAGACACTGATTTGATCAAGGAAGCTTGCGCTAAGATTTGGCTGAATGTAAAAATACTTAAAGAACTCAAAGCGTAAGCCAGCATTGGCATTCACCCCAAACCCAGATAAGCTGCTTTTACTTTCTTCAAAACCTCCGAAATTGAACGTAGAGTTGGTGTGTAAAACGCCTGCTCCAATGCCGTAAATAGCATTAACCACAAAATTTCGGCGCTTAGTTCTATATAAATTTTGCATTAAATTTAATTCAATGCTCACAAAACTCATCCCTACATCAGAACCAAATTGAATACGGGCAGAATCGAGGTTAATTAATTCATCTGTATATTGTCCAGATAAATTAGAAACGGTATCCATTTCTGAACTTACATAACCATTTAGAAAAACGGATTGCCCAGGCTTTATTCCATATTTAAGTCGATCAATCCCCAGTGATAAATTAACGCCCCTACGTATATTATAACCGACACTAATGTTATATTGATTTGAAAGCAGTTTACTAAAATCTGGGATTGAAAAAGCGGGAGAATTTTGCCATAATGCAACATCATCTAAAGAAAAATCATAGCCAGAACCTAAAAATTTAAGCGTTGATTTAGAGTAAAAATTAGAGCCTAATCCGATGGAAAGATTAAAGTTTCCTGCAAATGTTGAATTTTTAGCCTTCGCATTTTGAGCCTGCAAAAGCAAAGGAGAAAAGCAAGCCATTAATATAAAAGAAACTCTTATTAATGAGAAATAATTTTTAGCCATTCGTCTTGATTTAAAATTTGTTCTAAACGAAAATGTACTTTTTTGTTTAAGCTATGCCATTCCACTAAACCTATCCCTTCTGCAAAATACGAAATTTGCTCTGCTTCAATCATGTTTTCTTTTTTGGTAAACGGATTTAAAAGTGTCTGGCGTATTATATCATGAAATTCCAAACAGCTTGATTCCTCTTCCATAATTTCCTTTAACACATCCTGCCTCACAAGGTTACGCTTCAGCTCTTTCAAAAAAAGGGTAGAATCATTTATGCCTTGAAATTTGGTGGCGAACCAGGTTTGCTCTTCTTTATTCAGCGGAAACAATTTGGTTTTATATAATTTCGCTTTTGTTTTTTCTTGCTTAAAATTAACGACCATATGATCTTGCACATCCAATGAATCGACATTGTAATTTAGTGCTTCTAGTATCCTGCCGTCTGAGGCATACCGTTCAACAATGATGTGCTGGCCCTCCTGATCTTTAAGAGAATAAACCCTGTGGAATTCTTCCTCTAAACCATTGGCAACATCACGATAAAGGTAAATTTGAGGGGTTTCACTATACGGATAAAAATAATTTACTAAAGGATGAGTGCTTTTAATTTGTTCCTTAGAACCGCACGAAAGTAACAGTATAACTACTAAAAACAATGGCAATAGCTTCATAAAGATTTAGACATTTTCAAGAAAGAAACTTCTTGTTCTGTTAAGTGCCGATACATACCACGTGGCAAATCTTTCTTTGTTAGGGTGGAAAATTGAACGCGATCTAATTTTATCACCTCATAACCAAGCGCTTCAAATAAGCGCCTTACAATTCTGTTTTTTCCTGAATGTATTTCTACACCAACTTCTTTAGACGACGCATCTGTAACGAAAGAAACTTGGTCAACTTTAGATCGACCATCCTCTAAATCAACCCCTTTTAAAAGCTTGTCGAAATCTGCCTTATTAACGGATTTATTTAATTCAACATGATACAATTTTTTGGATTGATACCTAGGATGCGTTAATTTTTTTGCCATATCGCCATCATTAGTAAACAATAGTAATCCTGTCGTTTCTCGGTCGAGTCGTCCGACTGGATAGATCCTTTCCTTACACGCTTTACTCACTAAAGTCATCACTGTTTTGCGGCCTCTAGGGTCTTCCATGGTCGTTATAAACCCTTTTGGTTTATTTAATAGTACGTAGCGTTTTTTCTCTGCATTAATGGTCTCGCCATCATACTGCACAACGTCTTCTGGTTTAATCTTATAGCCTAATTCCGTGATGGTTACACCATTAATAGAAACAACACCCGTAGCGATTAAAACATCGGCTTCTCTTCTTGAACAAATTCCCGCATTTGCTAAAAATTTGTTTAATCGAATGGCGTCCTCATTAAATGAAGGCAAGGGATCCCCTTTTTTAACCTTTATCTTATAATCTATGTATTTTCTTTTGTCCCTAGCTGTAACTTCTTTTGTATCCGTTTTTTTTTCAGACGTAGGTTTTGCCGTTGTTTTTCGAGTTGGCTTCTCCATTCTTTTTACCCCTCGTTTAGAGGTTTTAGGTGTGTTCATCGCGAGCAGATTTTGACAAAGATACAGCTATTTAAGTCTTAAGCAATAGGACTGAAAGCATCTTCAATATGGATTATTTTAGTGTGATACTGATTATGGACAATTGATACCACATCAAAGCGAACGTCTATTTCACGATCTTGAGATTGCACATAATAATTAGCAACTTTAATGATTTGCCGCTGTTTATTTCTCGTTACGGCTTTCCATGGCTCACCAATTTCGGCTGTTTGGCGCGTCTTAACCTCGGCAATTATCAATGAATCATTTTTGCTTAACACAATGTCTATTTCGTGCTTCTTAAAGCGAAAATTTCGTGCTACAATTTTATATCCTTTAGATACTAGTAAATTACAGGCTGTTTCCTCGCCCCATTGTCCCAACTCTTCATTTGTCATAACTTCTTTTTATGAAGTTACGTTTTTTTTACTACTTAAGCAAATGAATAAAACCATGTCCTTCTAGCTCTTGACCACCAATTCCAATAGCTGTAAATTTATAAAAATAAATTCCATCACTTACCGGTTTCCCATCTGAATCGCCATTCCAACTTGGGTTGTTATTGATTAAATCATCACTAAACTTTTCAAAGACAACATTTCCCCATCGATTAATAATAACCAGATTCAGTGAAGTGACATTTTTCCAAGTCAAAAAGAAATCATCATTTTTAGTGTCCTCATTTGGTGTTAATACATTAGGTACACTTATTTCTGGATAAGGATAAATACAATTTGATGGCACATTAACATTCGCCAGTGGGTTATAATTGGTTGCTTCAGGGTCGTTGCAGTCGCACACATCAACCTGAATAACGAGTGTAAACGTATCCGAACAAAATTGCCCTTGCGAGACCACCAAGGTTGCTGTGTAGCTTTCAGGATCAGGTGTGGTATACGTCATGCTTTGGTTACTGGTGGTAGTAGCATTAGCCGTTTGGCCATTGCCAAAATTCCAATTGTACGAGGTGCCGTTTTGACTGTTGTTGGTAAATTGAACCGTCAATGGAGAACAACCGGAAACAGGAACTGCGGAAAAATTAGCAACAGGAGGGGCAATAATATCAACAAATGCACTGTCTGTAGTTGAACAAACCGCATCAGTTACAGTCACTTGATACCAAGCACTAACTATATTTTGTATGGATTGAGTTGTTTGACCTGTAGACCAGCTATACGTCACATTTCCATTGGTTCCTGAGGTTTGAACAGACAATGAACCACTGGGTACACAGGAAGAATTTACCACGGTAATGTTGTCAATGGAGATTGTTTCTAATACAGTCACAGTGGCGGTATCCGTTTGAGTAAAATTACATTGGTCAGTAGCAGTCACTAAATACTGAACGACACCATTTTGAGATACGGTAACATAAAATGAGTCAACGATCGAAACAGGACTCCCCGTTAATGTCGTCCACACAAAATCATATGGTCCATAGCCCCCAGAGGCCGAAGCAGTTAATAATACTGAGTCCGGGAAACATTGAACCAGAACATCCGACTCTATGATGTTTATTATGGGCCCATCGCCAATATAAATGGTGCCCTGCGATGTGATGGTATCGCCACAAGGATTGATAATGGATACCGTAATTGTTACCGATTCAAAGCCCTCATTCAAGCCGTCTTGGACGGGGGTTAGATTCAAAATAACCGTATCTTGACCTGGTAAAAATACAATAGGATTGACCATATTGTTATAGTCTACTCCTTGAGTTGCCGTTCCATTGATCGTGTAGTTGATAATTAGAGTGTCACCCATTTGGGTATCTGGTCGAGTAAAAATAAAGTCTGCATAGGTGCACCCCTCCACAATCGTAGTGTCTCCCGAAACTGTTGCTACGGCAACACTAACAGCAGAAGATGAAAAAGATCCTGCTTCTAAGAAAACTCCTGAATCGTAAGCTTGATCTAAGACATTCGCAATGGCAAACTTAATGTGATACGTTTGGTTGCACTGAACAGAAGCCGCTGCTGTTAATTTAACCGTGGTCCCGTCGTACTGAATGGCATCGCCATAGGTATCTTGAGGAAATTCATTAAAGACGTAGTATTGAGAATTGGTAACCGGATTTATATTGTTAATTGTAACAGGTATTCCACCCGGAATAACCGCAATGTTTGCCCCTCCGTTGGGATAACCTGGAAAATTAAAAGGCCCAGAAATGCCCGGCCCCCACAAGAAAATACCAAAGGCATCATTGAATGAAGAATTGTTTGGCGGAGCAAACTCAATGTACTCATCCGAGCCGAAAAGATAATTAAAAATTAGGGTATCACCGGCAGGAATAAAGTCAAACTCTAAAAGAACACCATTCTCAATAGATCCATTAGCAATGGCATTCAAATCAGGGTCGAAAGACACAGATTGTGAGGTGCCAGGATTGGTTGAAGTTCCACTGGAATTGGGTCCAGCAGCACCCATGGCATCTCCGGTTGTTAGAATGATGCCCGAATTCATGGGAAAGGTACCGTTCGCATTGGTAAAGTAACCAATATTACCAAAAGGTGTATTGGCCATTCCAGCAACACCATTGATGGTGATATTAGAGGCCGTAACACCAGAACCCAAGAGGACGCTGTTAACCAATTGCTGAGGTGTTTGGGTACTCGTAACGTTAATATTTTGAGAAAAAATGTGTGCGCAGACACTAAAAAATAGGGTAATTGTACAGACTAACTTCATTCGTTGACTTTTTATTTAATATAACTTTGTCGTTTAGACCTAAACTTTCTTATTTAAGTTGCATTTCAATCCAATTCATGCCAAACATTCATCAAAAATATAGTATTTTCGAAAGATAATTAAAAAATTAATATTACTGATGTTAAACAGCCAAGCGTATATCCAAAAAAATCGGGAGAAATTCTTGTCGGAATTGCTTTCCTTACTCAAAATACCCTCTGTTTCCGCTGACCCTTCATTTACTAAAGATGTAAATGATTGTGCCGAAATTCTCGCCAAAAACCTTCGGGAAATTGGAATAGAAAGAGTCGAAATTTGTCAAACTGCAGGATTTCCAATCGTGTATGGCGAGAAAATTATCGATGATTCATTACCAACTGTATTAGTGTATGGGCATTATGATGTGCAACCAGCAGATCCTATAGATTTATGGACATCCCCTCCTTTTGAACCTCAACTAAAACAAACAGAAATACATCCTGATGGTGCCATTTTTGCACGAGGTTCATGCGACGATAAAGGGCAAATGTTCATGCATGTAAAAGCAGTTGAAGCGATGTTGCAATCGGGAGAATTGCCCTGTAACGTAAAATTTATGATTGAAGGAGAAGAAGAGGTTGGAAGCGTAAACTTAGGCGTTTTTATAAAACAAAATAAAGAGAAACTTAAAGCAGACATCATCCTTGTTTCAGATACAGGCATGTTGGCGAATGACGTCCCTTCTATTACCACTGGTCTTAGAGGACTAAGTTATGTTGAAGTAGAAGTGGTTGGGCCGAATCGCGATTTACATTCTGGATTGTATGGTGGCTGCGTTGCGAATCCAATAAATATCCTTTCAGAAATGATTGCGTCATTACACGATAAAGAAGGAAAAATAACGATTCCCGGTTTTTACGATTCCGTGATAAATCTTTCAGATGAAGAAAGAGCAGAAATGGCGAAAGCGCCATTTTCTCATGAGGCATACTGCGCTGCACTTGAAATACAAGATACGTATGGCGAAAAAGGATACACAACAATGGAGCGCGGCTCTATTCGTCCGACCTTAGATGTAAATGGTATTTGGGGTGGATATATTGGGGAAGGGGCAAAAACAGTGATTGCGTCTAAGGCCAATGCTAAAATATCCATGCGTTTAGTGCCTAATCAAGCGCCAGAAATAATAACAGATTTATTTACCAAGCATTTTCAATCCATTGCCCCTAAAGGTGTTAAGGTAACTGTTAAACCTCACCATGGAGGTGAATCTGCCGTAACCCCGATTAATTCAATTGGATATAAAGCAGCCAGCATGGCATATGAAAAAACGTTTGGAAAAAAACCCATTCCTGTCAGAAGTGGTGGCAGCATTCCTATCGTTTCTATGTTTGAAAAAGAACTCGGCCTTAAAACGGTTCTGATGGGTTTTGGATTAGATAGTGATGCTATTCATTCCCCTAATGAACATTTTGGGCTCTTTAATTTTTACAAAGGCATAGAGACTATTCCTTACTTTTACCACTACTTCAAAACCTTATGCAAGCCATAAAACTAATTTTTATTTGGAGCATTATGCTGGTAGCGGTAAGTGCTTGTTCCGTCTTTGAAACACCCGAATTAGTTTCCTTCAAAGGGTACAAATTAACTAAAATGGAAGGAAGTTCCCTTAACTTTATGGTAAATGGAGTGATCTCCAATCCGAACTGGTATGCCATCAAAGTCAAGAATTCAAGCCTTGATGTACTAGTTGACGACAAAAAACTTGGTGAGATACAGCTAAACAATAAAGTAAAAATGAAAGGCAGGCGAGAAAATGATTTATCTGTTCCCCTCACCTTAGAATTAGAACCCGGCGCCATGGTAAAAATGATGGCTTGGGCCATTCGGGATTCAGTAAATATTCAGTTCAAAGGCCCCGTTAAGGCAGGTGTTTTTTGTATCTACAAAAAAATTCCGATTGATGTATCAAAGAGCGTTTCAACTAAAAATGGAATTAGAAATTTATTTAAAAACCCTTAACTATGTTATCAGCACAAGCAGCGAAAAAACTATTCCTTTTAGATGCATATGCCTTAATCTACCGTGCCTATTTTGCGTTTGCTAAAAATCCGCGCATTAATTCAAGAGGAGAGAATACCTCCGCAGCCTTTGGATTTACAAATGTTTTAATTGATATCATCAAAACTGAAAAACCGACCCATATCGCCGTTGTTTTTGATCCCCCGGGAGGCTCAACCCATCGCCAAGAACAATTTGAAGCATACAAAGCGCATAGAGAAGAAATGCCGGAAGACATTCGGTCCATGATTATTCCGATAAAGCGAATCGTTGAAGCATTTAATATTCCACTTTTGGAAATTGCTGGTTACGAAGCAGATGATTTAATTGGCGCATTAGCTAAAATAGCCGAGACCAAGGGTTTTATAACGTACATGATGACCCCCGATAAAGATTATGCACAATTAGTAAGTGATAAAACATTCATATACAAGCCGGGAAGAGGGGGGAATCCACCCGAAATATTAGGCGTGAAAGAAGTTTGTGAGAAATTTGAAGTAGAGCGGCCCGAACAAGTAATCGATATCTTAGGGTTATGGGGAGATGCCGCTGATAACATTCCTGGAATTCCTGGTATCGGTGAAAAAACATCGAAAATACTTATCGCTAAATATGGATCGATTGAAAACCTAATTGCCAATGCGCACGAATTAAAAGGAAAACAACAGGAAAATGTTATCGAATTTGCAGAGCAAGGAATGGTATCAAAAATGCTGGCAACTATAATTACCGACATTGATGTTGAATTCGATGAAGATAAGCTTATCATGTGTGATGTTGATACGGAAAAAGTAAAAAACATTTTTACCGAATTAGAATTTAGGAATTTAGCTAAACGAATACTCGGAGAGGACTTAGTGATACAAACAGATTTTGCACATCCACAGAATGGAACAAATAATCAGCTTGATTTATTTGGCGTGCAAAGCATGATTGAGCCACAAGAGCCTGTTGAGACGGCCACTTACAAAACCATTGTTAGTGAGAAACCAAGCTATCATCTAATCAGCACACAGGAAGAACGCGATGAATTATTAGGGATTCTGCTTCAGCAAAAACAACTTTGCTTTGATACCGAAACAACGGGTATTGATGCATTACATGCCGACCTAGTTGGTATATCCTTTTCATACAAAGCAAGAGAAGCTTTTTATGTTCCCGTTCCCAAAGACTTTGAAGAAGCGAAAAAAATAGTTCGCTTTTTTGCACCCTGCTTTGAAAACACCTTGATTGAAAAAATAGGACATAACATTAAATACGATTTAAAAATTTTAAATCGATATGATGGAAAGGTGCTTGGACCAACCTTCGACACCATGATTGCCCATTATTTAATTAATCCGGAAGCTAGGCAAAGCATGGATTTCTTAGCTTCCTATTACCTAAACTATCAGCCTATCTCCATAGAAACGCTGCTTGGAAAAAAGGGCAAGGGACAAGGAAATATGGCAGATTTAAAGCCTGAGGAAGTTACAGATTATGCCTGTGAAGATGCCGACATTACTTTTCAGCTAAAACAATTACTAGCACCCGAAATCCAAAAGCCTCATTTGTTTGATCTATTCTATAAAATGGAAATGCCCTTAGTTGAAGTGCTTAAAGACATGGAATTTGAAGGAATTTCAATCGACGTGCCAGCGCTGAATAGTTATTCTAAAGAATTAGACCTTATTTTAATTGAGCTTGAAAAAGAAATTAAAAATGATGCTGGTTTAGACTTTAATATTGACTCTCCGAAACAATTGGGTGAAGTACTTTTTGAGCATTTAAAAATTTCATCTAAAGCAAAAAAGACTAAAACTGGGCAGTATGCGACGGGCGAAGATGTTTTACAAAAGCACGAAAAAGATCATCCCATTATCCCCAAAATATTAGAATACCGTCAGCTTCGTAAATTAAAATCCACCTATGTTGACCCATTACCTATGCTTTGTGATGCCGTAGATGGGCGAATACATACCAACTTTATGCAGACTGTAACAGCAACAGGTAGATTAAGTTCGAACAATCCAAACCTTCAGAACATTCCTGTGCGATCAGCAAAAGGACGAGAAATTAGGCGGGCATTTGTTGCAAGGGGTGCTGAATTTAAACTCATGGCAGTAGATTATTCTCAAATAGAATTAAGAATTATTGCTGCTCTAAGTGAGGACGAAACAATGATTTCGGCTTTTAAAGAAGGGCTCGACATTCATAGTGCTACGGCAGCGACCGTTTTTAAAATCCCATTAACAGAGGTAACAAGAGATCAGCGAAGCGCAGCCAAGGCAGTAAATTTTGGGATTATTTATGGGCAATCCGCTTTTGGACTAGCACAAAACCTTTCCATTTCTAGAACAGAAGCCAAAACAATCATAGATAGTTATTTTGAGCAATTTAAAACGATTAAATCCTACATGGAAAAAGTGGTTTCTGACGCAAGAGATTTAGGCTATGTTGAAACTATTATGAAGCGCAGAAGATATTTGCCAGACATTAATTCTACCAATGCAATTGTCCGTGGATTTGCAGAACGAAATGCGGTTAATGCACCCATACAAGGTTCCGCTGCTGACATTATTAAACTAGCGATGATTGCTGTTCATAAGGCTATGAAATCCGAAAATTTGAAGTCTAAAATGATTCTTCAAGTGCACGATGAATTGGTTTTTGATGTGCATGTGTCGGAAGAAATAATGATGCAGTTACTGGTTAAATCTGCGATGGAAAATGCTATTGACCTAATCGTTCCGATGGAAGTAGAATTAAAACTTGCACAAAATTGGCTGGAAGCCCATTAAACTGTTGCTATGAAAAAGATTGTTTTATTTACTTTCATTTCATTCTTGCTTTTTGCTTGTAATAAACCTATTTATGATTATCGAAGTAAATATGTTGGGACTTACCACGTGATTCAATATAATCAGAGCTATTCGATGGGACAAGTATTTTCATATGACACGAGTTATTATGATCTAAAAGTAGAACGTTCGGATGAAAAATATTATGTGAATTTTATTTCTGATGGTGGGGAAACAAACTATCTTTTAGAAAAAGACGGGACCTTACATAAAAAAAGTTTCTCGGGGTCTTATTTTGAAGGAGGATTTCTTTCAAAATCAAAATTTACACTCAGTGGTGGGTATTTTAGCCCAGGAGGAGGAGCTTCTTATACATCCACCGGGATTAAAATAAAATGATGCAAAAACACATTGAATTGGTTAATTTTGACAAATGAATAAGAAGAAGGGAATTGCCATACTAGGCTCCACAGGTTCCATTGGGACGCAAGCATTAGAGGTTATAGTTGCTTATCCAGACTATTTTGATTTACAAGTAATTACAGCCCATAAGAATGTAGACTTACTCATTGAGCAGGCCTTAAAATTTCGGCCAAATTCAGTGGTTATTTCCGACGATAGTCAATATAAAAAATTAAAAGAAGCCTTGTGGCAGGAAGAAATTCATGTCTATTGCGGAGAAGATGCGCTGTGCCAAGTAGTTGAATCCACAGAAGTAGACACTGTATTGACTGCTTTAGTTGGCTATGCGGGCTTACGGCCTACCATTTCAGCAATTAATGCAAAGAAATCTATTGCCTTAGCTAATAAAGAAACGTTAGTAGTTGCAGGAGCGTTAATTACCCAATTGGCAAAAGAGCGCGGAGTCAATATCTATCCTGTAGATTCTGAACATTCCGCTATTTTTCAATGCTTGACTGGCGAATTTCATAATCCAATCGAAAAAATTTACTTGACGGCTTCAGGCGGACCATTTCGAGGATATTCAATCGATCAACTATCAAAAGTAACCTTAGAACAAGCATTGAAACATCCGAATTGGTCGATGGGGGCAAAAATAACCATTGATTCTGCTACGCTTATGAACAAGGGACTCGAGGTAATTGAGGCAAAATGGTTGTTCAACTTAAAGAGCGAACAAATCGATGTTATTGTTCATCCTCAATCCATTATCCATTCCCTCGTTCAATTTGAAGACGGGAGCATGAAAGCACAGATGGGTTTGCCCGATATGAAATTGGCTATACAATATGCCCTCACCTATCCTGCCCGATTAAAAACTAATTTCCCACGCTTTAATTTCATGGATTATCCTTCTTTAACATTTGAACAAGCAGATAGAAAAGTGTTTAAAAATCTGGATCTGGCTTACCGAGTAATGGACATGCAAGGGACTGCTGCCTGTGCACTTAACGCAGCAAATGAAGTTGCTGTTGCGGCATTTTTAGAAAGTAAAATTTCGTTTTTAGCTATTTCCGAGTTAAATGAACACGTTGTAGAGGAAATGACAAATATTCTTTCCCCAAAATACGATGATTTTGTTGCAATTGACCTCGCTGCAAGAGAAATTACCCTTCAAAAAATTTCATCCCTATGAAATGGGGGTATTTCAGTTTAATTTTTTTATGCTGGAATTTAATAAGCGCTTGTCAAGCTACTCATATTCATCTGCATGGCACTATTCATAAACCCTATTGTGGCGGTGCACGGCCTACAGAGGAGCAAGCTCAAGGGATTACTATTGCGGCCTCCAAAATGGTATTTTCAGTTTTTGAACAACTTGGTGCCGAGCAAAAATTTATTAAAAACATAAGCCTAGATGAAAGTGGAAATTATGATGGCGAATTAAAAGAAGGACAATATTACCTTAAGCGCATTGAAAAGACATGGGAAATACCAGCAATCAATGCACATTTTTTAATATTCGATACACTCTATTATCGTCCAAAGAGTG
>Ga0208858_1000148_pt1 | contig 15455 bp, 14 predicted proteins | sample LakMenEpi16Nov12_FD_150704 | JGI IMG/M metagenome (GOLD analysis project Ga0208858, IMG submission 150704) | Freshwater microbial communities from Lake Mendota, WI - 16NOV2012 deep hole epilimnion (SPAdes) | ecosystem: Environmental > Aquatic > Freshwater > Lake > Epilimnion/Euphotic zone ...
AATGTGCTCATTCCCGGAATCATGCACGCTATTCATTTGAACTATAAAACGATCGCTATTGTTGGTGCCGACCATTCGTGGTTAGCAGAAATTTCCGTTACCAGTAATAATGAGGCCTTGGTGCATCAAAAACATTACTACGATGAACAAACGTCGCGCCCCGAATTAATGCAAGATTACATAACACGCCCAAGGAAATTACACGAAATACTTCATAAATTTTATCTATCTTTCAAAGGATATTGGGATATTGACACCTACAGTAAAAAGCGAAAAACAAGCATTTATAATTGCAGTGAAGTATCCATGATTGATGCTTTTGAGCGTAAATCGTTATCGGAACTTTAGAAAAGTCAATCATAGCGATTGCATAGGATTTAATATATTTGTATAAATAGTAATATGAAAGATAAAGCAGTACTAATAACAGGAGGAACAGGGTCATTAGGAAAAGCACTTACGAAACATTTACTTACCCAACATCCTGATATCAGCAGGTTGGTTATTTTTTCGCGAGATGAACAGAAACAATTTGAAATGGAACAAGAGTTCCCTGTCAAAAAATACCCGCAACTTCGCTATTTTATTGGTGATGTAAGAGATTATGAGCGCTTAGAAAGAGCTTTCTCAGGAATTGATTACGTGATTCACGCAGCTGCTATGAAGCACGTTCATATTGCAGAATACAATCCAGATGAATGTGTAAAGACCAATGTTGGTGGTGCTGAAAATGTAATAAAAGCAGCATTAAAAACAAATGTGTCGCATGTTGTGGCTCTTTCAACCGATAAAGCGTGTGCTCCCATCAATCTTTACGGAGCAACCAAATTAACCTCAGACAAACTCTTTGTAGCCGCTAATAACATCAGAGGAAAACGAGATATTAAATTTTCCGTTGTTCGCTACGGAAATGTAATGGGATCAAATGGTTCTGTTATTCCTTTCTTTTTAAAGCGAAAAGAAATTGACAATGTGCTACCAATTACTGTAGAATCAATGACACGGTTTAATATTTCCCTTCAAGGAGGTGTTGACATGGTCATGCATGCCTTACAAACTGCTTGGGGAGGCGAAATATTTGTTCCAAAAATTCCTTCTTACCGCATCTTGGACGTCGCAGAAGCCATTGGTCCTAATTGTGAAAAGAAAGTGATTGGAATACGCCCTGGAGAAAAGATCCACGAAGAAATGATCAGTGCTTCTGATTCATTTTTCACCTATGATTTAGGAAAATATTATGTTATTATTCCACAATCAACAATATGGAACCTGAATGAGTTCGTATTGAAATTTAATGCCATAAAAGTAAAAGAAGGATTTTCTTACAACTCACTTGATAATGAAAAAATGGAAAATGTGGAAAGTTTGCGTGAATTAATTCGTGAACACATTGACCCTAATTTTAAGGCGTAACACCTTTACTTTTATGAAAAAATCGCCCTATTACATTATTGAAGTTGCCAATACGCATGGCGGAAATCGTCAATATTTAGATGACCTGATTGCACAATTCAGTGACCTCACTAGAAATTTCGGGATAAAATTTCAAGCATTTTCTCCAGATACCATTGCTACAAAAGACTTTGAATGGTATCCAGTATACCAAGAATTATACTTTTCTCCCAACGATTGGAAGGAAATTATCAGCGAAGCAAAAAAAAGCAAAGATGTCTGGTTGGACTTATTTGACGCGTATGGCGTTCAAATTCTCAATGAAAACATTGACAACATAAAAGGAATAAAATTTCAAAGTTCCGTGTTACAGAATCAAGAAGTTTTTGATCTCCTCTCTTCTACCAATTTGCAAGAGAAAATTATCATATTAAACATTGCAGCGCAATCGATTGAGGCCATTGAAGCGATAATAGAAAAGGTAAAATCCAACTTGAAGCCACAAAAAATAATGTTGGAAATTGGTTTCCAATCCTACCCTACCTTATTAGAAGACAGTGGATTGAATAAAATCGCCATCCTGAAAAACCATTTTAGTAATGAAATCGTATTTGCGGACCATACCGAAGGAAAGTCAAACGATGCGCTAACCTTGCCCTTAATTGCTGTGTTAAATGGCGTTGATGCCATTGAAAAACATGTCATGCTTGACGATCGCGAGACAAAGTACGATCACTTTTCATCCATTACAAAAAAACAATTCGATGAATTAGTCGCCAACGTTGAAAATTACACTGCATTAGCGGATAAAGAGTTCATCAATGCACGAGAAATTGATTACCTGCATAAAAGTCAAATGAAACCATTAACAAAAAATCCCTTAGTGGCAGGCAACTTAATCAGCAGTTCGAGTGACTTAATCTTCAGACGCTCAGGAAAAGATGGTTTAACGTTTAATGAAGTTCTCCAACTTCAAGCGGAGAAGAAAATACTAAGTTCCGATATTCAAGCTGGTCAAACCATTAATAAATCAGATTTTAAGGAAGCAAAAATTGCAAGCATCATAGCGTGTCGCTTAAAATCATCGCGATTAAAAGAAAAAGCACTTTTACCAATTGGAAATTTACCATCGGTAGAATATTGTATAAAAAGCGCCTTGAAATTCAAAGACGTTCACCACACCATACTTGCTAGCTCGACAAATTCCCAAGACGATGAACTAAAAAATCACACCTATCATCCCGATGTCCTATTTTTTCAAGGAGATCCGGAAGATGTGATAGCACGTTATTTAAAGATTTGCGATGAATTGGACATTGATGTAATTGTTAGAATCACCGCCGACATGCCATATGTAGATCCGGAGATTTGCCAAATATTGCTAGAATCGCATTTCGAAAAAGGCGCTGATTATACCACAGGAAAAAGCGCGGCAATAGGCTGCAACCTGGAAATCATCAACGTTTCCGCCCTTCGAAAAATTAAAGCCTACTTTACTTCCGCTGATTATTCAGAATACATGACATGGTATTTTCAGAACAATCCTGAATTTTTCAACTTAAACACGGTTGAATTACCAGCACATTTAGTGCGAGATTATCGCCTAACATTAGATTATGAAGAAGATTTAATCCTCTTTAATAAAATCCATGAGCATTTTATAGCCAACGATAACAAAGACTACAACTTAAGTGACATTCTTACATTTTTAGATGCTAATCCTGCCATTGCGGCGATAAACAAAGATTGTCAGTTGAAATACAAAACAGACCAAGCACTTATACAGCTACTAAACGAAAAGACCAAGATGAAATGAGTAAAAACATATTGCTTTTTACTGATTCCCTTTCACTCCCCAGGTCACAACCTGAAAACTGCTCCTTTTCTAATACATGGCCAGAACTATTGAGAAAAAATGATTATTCCGTTTGTCAAATAGCGATTGGAGGAGCCACATCGACAGAACTACTCAAGCAAACTTTTTATTTTCAATCGCCCAAAAGTGAATTTGACTATGTGATCATCCAAAGCGGCATAGTAGATTGCACACCAAGATTTGCAGGAAAAAACGAATTAAAAATAATAAAATCCATTCCATTTCTCGGCAAGTACATGCTGCAAGCCATGAATAAACAATGGGTCAGAAATCTTCGACATATTACGTATGTAAAACCTTCGAAGTTTAAAAAGAACATGCAACAATTCATCGACCTATTTCCAACATCAACCGTACTTTTCTTAAGCATACTTCCCGCAAACAGTGACTATGAGAAAAAAGTCGTTGGCATCACGAAGCGAATAGCACAATACAATTCCATATTGAAAGAAACAGGAAGGGCCATCGATTTAAACGAAATTGAATCAAGTGGAATTATGTCGGATTTTCATCACCTAAATGAAAAAGGCCATGCCTATGTCTTGCAATGTATACTTCAAAAATTGAATGGACATGGCGAGCTATAACTGTTTACATAAGCAAGAAATTACAAAGGGAGAATTTACCATTATTCCAATTCGATATGAAGATCGTTTGGCTATAATGAAATGGCGAAATGAACAAATGTATCATTTGCGGCAAGAAAAAATTCTCACTGAAAACGACCAAGAAGCGTACTTTCAAAACATCATTCTTCCATCCTACAATGAAAAGACGCCAGCCCAGATCTTGTTTTCATTTCTAAAAAACGAAAAATGTATTGGCTATGGCGGATTAGTCCATATTAATTGGCAAAGCAACCAAGCGGAAGTGTCGTTTATCATGGCAACAGAATTGGAAGCCGACAATTTTGAAACAAACTGGGTTACCTTCCTTCATTTGCTAGAAAAAGTAGCCTTTACGGATCTGTATTTAAATTCCCTATTCACCTATGCCTATGATTTACGTCCACATTTGTACAAAGCCATAGAAAATGCCGGATTTCAGCAGAGCAAACGCTTAGAAAAAGAGCAGCTAATTGATGGAAAGTTAGTAGATGTCGTTATTCATACAAAAAACAATCCCCTCCAACTGCGAGAAGCGACAAAAAATGATGTCGACCTAACCTTTCAATGGGCAAGCGATACAAATATTCGCAAATACTCCTTTCAGCAGGAAGTAATTACCCAAGAAATGCACCATGCATGGTTCAATTCGAAAATAAACGATTCTGATTGCCTCTTCTTACTGTTGGAAAATGATAGCGAAGTCATTGGATCCATTCGATATGACATAAACAAAGAAAACGAGGCACTGATTAGTTATTTGATAGACTTCAAGTACCACGGACATGGTTATGGAAATGCTATACTATCCTTATCTTGGCGAGTAGTAAAAGAAAAACATCCAGCACTAAAACAATTAGTAGGATTTGTTGTGCCTGAAAATATCGCTTCACGAAAAATATTTGAAAGACAAGGATATTTACTAGATTCGTCTGACCAAAAAAAATTAAAATACATTAAGCAGCTGTAATATGGCCAAAAATGAGCACCATGTCTTTGTAATCGCAGAACTATCCGCCAATCACAACGGGAGTTTAGCAACCGCCATTGAAACAATCCGAGCTGCAAAAAGAGCTGGTGCTGATGCCATTAAATTTCAAACCTATACAGCAGACACCCTAACCTTAGATTGCGATGAATCTGATTTCGTGATTAAAGGAGGAACAATCTGGGATGGAAAAAAATTACATGACTTATACAAGGAAGCCTATACTCCTTGGGAATGGCACGCACAACTTTTTGAAGTAGCAAAAGAAGAAGGACTAGTTTGTTTTTCTTCCCCCTTTGACAAAAGCGCCGTAGATTTCCTAGAAACCTTGCACTGCCCTATTTACAAAATTGCTTCCTTTGAAATTACCGATATTCCCTTGATTGAATACGTTGCGAAGCAAGGAAAACCAATCATTATTTCAACCGGAATTGCAAGCTATGAAGACATTCATTTAGCGGTTGAAACCTGTCGAAAAGTTGGAAATGACAACATTACCTTATTAAAATGCACTTCCTCCTACCCTGCTCCCGTTGCAGAGGCTAATTTGGCCATGATGCAACAATTAGCCCACGATTTCACGGTGAAAATTGGCTTGTCCGATCACACCTTAGGTTCAACCGTCCCGGTGATAGCGACAGCCTTAGGCGCAGAAGTCATTGAAAAACATTTTATATTAGATCGATCCATAGGTGGCCCTGACGCGTCGTTTTCCATGAATGAAATCGAATTCACCGCGATGGTTAAAGCAATCCGAGAAGCAGAAGTTGCTGTAGGGACAAGCAGCTATGAATTAAGTCCAAAACAAGTGGCAGGAAAAGATTTTTCCCGTTCACTTTATGTTGCCGAGGCAATTAAAAAAGGAGAAATCATTACAGAAGCAAGCATTAGAAGTGTTCGTCCAGGCTTTAGTTTACATCCAAAACACCTACCTGAAATTTTAGGTAAAACAGCCACTCGTGATCTTGAAAAAGGCGAGCGAATTAGCTTGAGTGATTTCGAATGAGGGTTATCGGGCTCCTTAAACAATACAATTTCTTTCGTTAACTTATTAGATATTTTTATATTATATTTACAGGACCTCGATTTATGAGGTCAAGTGAACATACCGCAGTTAGCTTTAAGAGAATTTGTTAGGGTAATAAGTAAGTAATAGTAAATATAAAATTTATATTATGATTTTTAATATATTAAAATATATACTTGTCTCTTTATTGATAATTTCTGCGCTACCAATTTATGCGCAATCTAAAAAGACGATTAGACAATTAAATATCGCAAAAAAAGATATCACGATTAATAATTATGAAGGAGCAATTAATCTACTCGACAAAATTCTGGAAAAAGAGGAAAACAACTTTGATGCACTTTTTTTACGAGGAATTTGCAATGATAGTTTAAAATTATATCCCGAAGCATTAAAAGATTACGGCCAAATAATTACTTTTTCATCTAACGCAGAGGCATATAAAAATCGAGCTGTATTAAGAATGAAACTTGGAAAATATACAGAAGCAATTTTTGATTTTGATAGATATCTCGAGTTTTATAGTGATGATGTAAATGCCTATTATTACCGCGCTCAATCGAAAGCTGAATTAGGCAATTATGAAGGAGCTATCGCAGATCAAATTAAGGCGCATGAGTTGGATCCTAATTATAGGTTTTTAATGAGTAATAGGCAAGATATGCCACTTGTTGGTCAAGGAGTGGTTGTGGGTATTATTGACGGAGGATTTGATTATACCCATCCTACTTTTTACGATACCACTTATTCAAAATTAAGAATTGCGAGAGCTTGGATACAAGATTTACCAGGTACCCCTCCATTAGGTTTTAATTATGGAACTGAGTTAAATGATACAGAATCACTTTTAAATAAAAAATACGATCTTGACAATTCAGGCTCCCATGGAACAGCTGTTTCCAGTTTAGCAGCAGGTTCAGGGCTTGGGGTAGAAAATATGAAATTTCAAAGAGGTATTGCTTATGAATCTGAATTTGTTCTTGTTAGTTCCCCAAAAACTTATCAAGATTGGAGAGAGATGAATATGACTACAATCATTGATGGTATTAATTACATATTTTCCTATGCGCAGTCTGTAAATAAGCCTGCAGTAATAAATATAAGTATGGGCTCTCTTTTAGGCGCAAGAGATGGAGGGTCATTATTTGCAAAAGCATGTGATAAATTAGTAGGACCTGGAAAAATTCTTGTTTTTTGTGCGATGAATGAGGGCAATACTAAAAAACATATTGGAAAATCATTTACCTCGTCCGACACCGTATTGCATACTTTGGTTCCTATTGAAGTATACAATAATGGTGACCGCAGAAATTATATTGATGCTTGGGGTGATAGTCTCCAAACCTTTTGTCTTCAGTTTGGTATGTATGCTAACGGAATAGTAAAAAATAAATCTTCAGTATTTTGCATAGATAATTCTACTCAAAAGTTTTTTGTGATTGGTTCGGATAATGACACTTGTTACATTACGCTATCGACTAAGGAGCTTGAGTATAATATGAAGCCTCATGCAACGATAGATATCTTGACTAAATCAAATGATACTTTGACGATAAGTGTTTTTGCTAAAAGTACTAATGTTCATATGTGGCAGGAATATTTTGATGAATCATGGGCAACTAGTTTTGGGAGTTTTTTAGGAAATGATTCTTGGGCTACGGAAGGGGACGATAATTATACAATCGGTGAAATGGGTAGCACTAAATCAGCAATAACAGTTGGCGCCTCAGTGAGCGGTGTGTTTTGGAAAGATCTAGAAAATAACTTTTATTCAAATTATGAAAATCATGGAATGATTGCCACTTATTCAAGTAAAGGTCCAACTATAGATAAAAGAATGAAACCTGAGATTACAGCACCTGTTGGAATGATATACTGTGCGAGTAATTCCTATGATACAATGATCGATCCTGGCGTTCCAATAACTCCTTATTTGGTGTCACAATACACCTCTCCCAAAAATGGCCGTGTTTATTCTTATTGGGCTGTCGAAGGAACATCTTTCGCTGCTCCAATGGTAGCGGGAATTATTGCTTTGATGCTTCAGGTTTGTCCAAATTTGGAGCAAGGACAAATAAAAACAATCTTACAAAAAACAGCCATTGCAGATTGTTACACTAAGCTAACACCTGATTCGACAGAATGGGGGGCTGGAAAAATCAATGCTTATGCTGCGCTTAAAGAAACTATAAGATTAGCAGGAGGAATTACTTTAACTAATAATGAAGATGCAATTAGTATTTTCCCAAACCCGAGTAAGGGAAATTTCACATTGAGTTATGACTCCCAGAGTTCCGGATATTTTTGTGTGGAAGTGTCAGACACATTAGGACATATAGTTCAATCAAAAATATGGCAACTTACAAAAGGGAGTAATCAATTAGAAATCAATATTATAAAAAATAATAGAAGCCCGTATATGATTTCCATAATTGGGCAAGGTGGGCAAATAAAAAGGAAAGTGATTCTCGATTAAGATGTAGAGTTAAAGAGTCAGGCCTATGGCTTAGCTGCAAACCGTTACCAGCTATGGTAAGGAAGAGAGCCGAATCAATAAAACATTGAAAATATGAATGAAGAAAATATTGAAAGAGCTTGGGAAGAAATAAACAAAGGGAATATCAAAGACGGTATAAATATTCTGAATGATGTTTTACTTCAATCACCAAATGACTGGAAGGTTTACTTTGCATTAGGACAAGCATACAAAATAAATGGAAATATTGATAAAGCAATTGAGTTACTTGACAAAGCTAAGTCACTTGACAATGAAGGCTATTTGTGTAATTTTTTAGGTCTTTCAGAACTATATTTGACAAAGAATGATTTCGATAATGCAATAATCAGTTTAGGAGATGTATTTTCTTCAAAGATTCCGAAAACAGAACAAATTGTTCAAATTATTTTTTCGATGGGTATAACATTTTACAATAATGACCAAATTGTTTTTGCTAAAGAAGTATTTGAAGAAACAAATAAGATGATTAGTGATATTGTTTTTCATAAAGTTTTTACTAACAAAGAATATAAGCCAAAAGCAAATGACGATGGTGAAGTTGATATAGAAATGGTGTTTTGTGATTTTTACCGTGAAGAACCTTTAAGTTATCAAGTTAAAAACAATCTGGGCGTTTGTTTGGCGGAACTAGGATTTTTAGAGGAAGCAAAAAAAGCGTTTAAAGAATCTATAAAATATACTCCCATTGGACTTGATTATCAAGCACCAATAATTGCTTTGAAAGAAATTGAGGATATGAGAAAAGAAGACAGTGAAATATTTAACAGATTGGGATACAGCGAAGATGAAATTCAGGAATCGGGGAAAATTATTATAACAGAATCTGGAAGGAAAATAATTATGAATAAGCGAAAAAATGAGTAAAAACATATTAAACTACAAGCAGGTAACAGCACCTACCCAAAAAGCGGGGTTTACCTTCGTGCTGCTTTGCGGTCGTGTTCCAAAGACAGTTTTGCGTAGATTTGAACATTCGTGCTTCGCATGAAGTTTTGTGGTAAAAATCGCCACCTTCGCCAAGCCCGAAACCTATAGTGGCAGCTTAAAAACATAAAATAAATGGAAGCACAAACAAATAGACTTTACAACGATGTTAAATTTTTGACCGATTTAAGACCGTATCGCAATTACCTAAATTTAGACAGCCTTAACGAAGTTTGCTTATATATTAAAGAACAATTTACGAAGGCGGGCTTATTAATAGAAGAGCAGAAATGGATTGCTGACGGAAGAGAATATACTAATGTAATTGCAACATATAATAAGGATAAAGTTAAAAGGCTTATTGTTGGAGCTCATTATGATGTTTGCGGCAATCAGCCGGGTGCAGACGATAATGCTAGTGCAGTTGCCGGTTTACTTGAGACAGCAAGACTAATTGGAAGTAATAAACCTAATATTGATTACCGAATTGACTTTGTTGCCTATTGTCTTGAAGAGCCTCCATTTTTTGGAACTCAAGAAATGGGAAGTTTTGTACACGCAAAATATCTCTATGAAAATAAAATTGATGTCATTGGTATGATTTGTTATGAAATGATTGGATTTTTCTCAGACCAACCTAACTCACAGCCTTTTCCTGACATTGAAATGGCTAAAATATATCCTAGTACAGCGAATTTTATAATAGTTGTCGGAATTATTTCTCATAAAGAATTTAATAACAAAGTGTATTCATTAATGACAAAGAATTCAAAAATTGATGTTCAGGTTATTAGTTTCCCCTCCGGTAATGGTTTAGCTGGTTTATCCGACCAAAGAAATTATTGGCATTTTGGATATCCGGCTTTGATGATTAACGATTCCTCTTTTTTAAGAAATCCAAATTACCATTTGCCTTCAGACACAATAGAGACTTTAGATTTTGAAAAAATAACAGAAGTTGTAAATAGCTCTTACAATGCAATCATTGAAATCGACTAAAGCAGCCACTAACAGCACCTACCCCAAAGGCGGGGTTTACTTCCGTGCTTCTTCGCGGTCGTGTTCTAAAGACAGTTTTGTGGTAAAAATCCCGTCCTTCGCAAATCTGCAAAACGTTAGCAAAAATAAAAATTCAAATGATAAAATATTATGAAATTTTACAGGTAGACTCGTCAATTTCAAATAATGATTTACGAGCCAGGATGATGGTAATTGCAGACCAATTCCACCCTAATTCCCCTAAAAATAATTCTAATTCATTTGATGAATTTATAAATTCTTTTGTTGCTTTTGATATTTTATTAAATCCTACCTATTGTCTTATAATACGGCGAATAGAACGATCTCAAAGTATAGGGGTTAAGCTTGAATTGCTTTATAACGAAATTTCTATCCTTGAGAATGCTGAAAAAGAATCAAGGCATAAAGCTGAAACCTTAGCGAAGGGAAGCTTAGAAGATTTCAAGGAGCTTTATAAACCTGATTTTTTGATGAACTTTTTACGCATGTTATTTAGATTTGGAACGTGAATTTAAAAGAGTTAATTTGCTCGTCATTGATTGGTTTGTAAGCCCAAATGCTTACTTGCCGTTCTGGCGAAATGGACCATTTTTTTCTATATAATCTTCGTGTAGTACAATTAATCGTTAAAATAACAAGAAATTAACCTTAACAAACAGAAAAATGAGTTACTTGCGCCCTGAAATAACTAACGCGTACCAGTTAATATGCATCATTTTTTGAGTAACAGCCACTATACCAAGCAACTATGTTAAATCAACCGAAAATTTCGGTGTTAATGGCTGTCTACAATACCGATTTTTCTTACATCAAACGAGCCATTGATTCAGTATTAATTCAGGATTTTCAAGATTTCGAGCTCATTATTATTGATGATGGTAGTACTGCTACTAATCGTGAGTCTTTGTTACAATATGCTGAAAAACACGAAAATAAAATAATCTACCTCCGACATAGTAACCGAGGTCAATCAGAATCAATCAATCGCGGTGTTTTAAACAGTGTAGGCGAATTTATAACCATACTAGATGGTGACGATGAATATAAATCGAATCATTTAAGCTCTTGTCTTCGAGAGGTAAAAGAGGAAGATTTGATTTGTTCTACCACTGAAACAATCGTAGATACCAACGATGATTATTTTGTCCCAGATAAAAATGATCTAACAAAACTAATCCATTTAGATGAAACAATTCTCTTTGGCACCTTATTCGGACGTAAAAAAGTATTTTCTAGCATTAAATTCAAAAGTGGCTTCGCTGCCGATGCTGATTTTTACGAAAGGGCAGAAACTCAGTTTCGCGTAAAAAAAGTAGATCTAAGAACGTATATATATCACAGAAATATTCCAAATAGTATTTGTTCGACCATTAAAAAAGAGAACTTGATCAATTCTTGACCTATGGCTTTCGAAGTTCGTCGTTTTCGTCCAAACACTGATGTTATTATGGCATGCCACATTACTGGGGTGTATGATGTAAATCGCAATGCCACGCTTGATAATGATAAGTATGAATTAGTGCGTGATTGGGCTGAATCTGTTGCGAAACAACAACTACAAGGCATAATTTTTCATAACAATTTCACCTTGGGAACCTGTGAAAAATTCAAAAATGACTTTATTTCATTCATTAAAATAGATTACAATAATCAATTTAATCCCAATGTCTATCGGTATTTTGTATACAATGATTTTCTGCAACAGCATGTCCAGTTCTTCAAAAATATATTCGTTACTGACATAACAGATGTTACGCTGCTTAATAATCCTTTTATTGATTCCTATTTTATAGAAAATCCGACCGCTATTTTTTGTGGTGACGAGCCAAAAACGCTCAACAATGATTGGATGATGGATCATTCTACCAATCTACGAAACAACATAGGTGATTATGCCGAATATGAAAGCAAGTTTGGCTCTGAAACGCTGTTAAATTGTGGCATAATGGGAAGTAAGGCTCCGATATTCTTTGATTTCATTAAAAAGTTATGCGCTATCCACGAATCTGCGAATAGCGCAAACCAAACGGCGTTTACAGGCGATATGGGAGCATTTAATTATTTAGCAAGAACACAATTTAATAGGCATTTGAAACACGGAGCACCCGTTAATACCGTATTTAAAATGTACGAAAACGAACGCCAAGATTGCTGGTTTAGGCATAAGTGATTTTTTTAGGACTCCAAAAAACAGTTTGTTTTGAATCTAAAAATGGGTTTTTAGACGAACTGCCGTTATGAGTAAATTTATGAACTGAAAAAAAATCATATATCAATTATAAATTAGTATATTTATAAATAAAAGTGGAGACGAGAACCCACCTCACCTCCTCCGCCTAGGCGGAGCGGCGGAGCGAAAAAAAACGACCTGTCCCGAAAGGTTATTCGGGAGGCGAAACTACTTAGCCTAAAGAGTAGGAGATTAACAATTTAATAATATGCAATATAGATGTAAATGGTGTGCAGCTGTAAGGTCACAAAAGGCATTTGACACTTACCGCGAATTGGGATGGACTGAAACTGATGAATGTGATGAAGTCAATAATAAGCCTCACCAATGGTTAGAATTTAGTGACTATCAGGATTGGAGACGAGGTTTTACGGATTTTGAATTTGAAATATTAAAGCAAAATTATGCAAACTAATTAATTCTACGAGTGCCTTTTTGATTTAAATATTATGATTTAGTGGATTTATAATACTCCCCTAATTTCAAACCAGGGAGTTAGTTAAATAATTAAAAAAATAATTAAAAAAGTGGAGATCAGAACCCACTCAAAAAAAAACGGACTGTCCCGACAGGTTATTGAGGAGGCGGAACTACTTTGCCTAATGCGTAGGAAAAACTTAAAATAAAAAAATAAACAAAATGAAAAAATTCAAAATTATTATTTTTGGTATCATTCTCATTTGCCTTGGCATTGGGCTTTGTTATTTAATATACAAAACATGGAATATATTTGGCTTTTGGACTTTGATGTGGACCGGTTTTTTATCAGTTATTTCAACTGCTTTGCTTGGCAATTTAGTTGGCTCTAGAGTTGAGAACAATGGAGTAATTATCTATAATCCAAAAGAATGGCCGAAATTTTTAAATATGTTGGTTTCTCTTGTAATTGGATATTATTTATATACAATAATTAGCCATCCAAGCATTTCAAGTTATGACTATACATTTGGCATGGCGTATCTTATATTATTAACTGGCATACCAATAATAATTGCAATTTTCAAATTAATTAGAGATCGAAATGATTTTATTTCAATAGATGGAGTCTTTTTAAAATACAAGGATAACGATGAAATAGGCGAATTTAAATTTACAGATATTGCTAATGTTGAATTATATAAAGGAATTAAACTAACATTTAAAGATGATAAAATATTGACTATAAAAACAAACAATATGAATTTTAACGCAAAAGATTTATTAAGTGCATACAATGAAATTAAAGCTAAATTACAGAAAGAATAAAGGAAGTTATACCAAATACAATCTAAGAAATTAAAACCAAAAAAAAATGAAAAAAGCAATATTAAGTATTCTTTTACTGTCCTTATGGAGTTGTGGCAGTAATGATCCAAAAATGCAACAAGAAAAAATTGATCCTGACAAGAGATGTTCAATTATGTTGAATAAAATGAAAATTGCCAAACAGAGTATAGACAGTGCAGACCAAAAAATTATTAGACTTAGTTGCGGTATTGGCGAGGTCTGTACTTATGGTCCAACATGTAAAGAACATAAAAAAATATTTCTCAAACGAGATTCATTGGTAATTATTTTCAATAATTTAAATCAAGAATTTCTGAGTGAACTAGAGCACTCTACTAAAGAATATAGGATAAATTATTATTCAAAATTAGTGAAGGACTTAGAGCAGGATTTAACTTTAAAAGCTAAAGCAGTGATTGATTTAGAATCAGGTTTAAATGGCTTTAATAAATGTACTCGAGGTGCCAGCTGCCCAATTCAAATTCATTCTGAAATATATAAACAAAGAGACGAATGTAAAAATCAAATTGATTCGATAAATACAATAATTAAAACTATTAAATAATCTTCTCATAACAGCGTGCAAGCAATATTACATTGTTCCCTTACATGCCGGACAACACAGGGCTACAATAACCTGCACGCGAACCATTATAGGCAAGTTTATGAGGTTAAAAAAATCATATACTAATTATAATTTAGTAGATTTATGAAGAAAAAGTGGAGATCAGTACCCACTCAAAAAAACGGACTGTCCCGAAAGGTTATTCGGGAGGCGTAATCAGCTTAGCCTCATGAGTAAAAATCACTTTTAATTTAAAATATATGAAAATGAAAAATCTAATAACTTTATGTCTTGTATTTTACGTATTTAATGTAGATGCACAAATTTTTGATTTTACAAAGAAAAAGGATTTCGAGATAATTAAAGATAGTAAAAATATAGCCGATTTTGATGCTTATATTGTTAATCATCCAAAGTCAAAATACATACCAGAGGTTACAAAAAAACGAGATTGTTTACAAAGAGAAAAAGATTGGAATAATATAAAATATTATGATGATATAAAACATTATCAATCATACATAGATAAATATGAAAATTCAAAAATAATATGCGAAAACAATATTGGAGAAGGAATTTGGTATATTGAATTTGCAAAGAAAAGGATTTATGAAATTAAATTGGAAGAGGCATGGAAGGAAACTGAAAAATGTAGCGACTTAATTTACTTTTCTTGTTATGAGGAATTTAATAATGGATATCCAAATTCAAAATATTCGTTAATTGCCAAAGATAGTATTGAAATTAGAAAAGAACGAAAAGTATGGCAACAGTCTAAATATGAGAATACAGTTAATTCATATAATAACTATGTAGATATATATAATTATGGTATGTATTCATCAATTGCTAAACGGAAAATAAATGAAATTCAAAACTGGGATGAATCAAAAAAAACAAATACACATTTAACTTATAGAACATATATTTCAGATTTTCCGGTAAGTGATTATGTTGATAGTGCAAAAAATATTTTAAAACAAATTGAACAAAAAGATTGGGATAATGCAAAAAAGAAAAATTCATTTAGTTCATACTCTAATT